>Ga0256835_1000006_pt1 | contig 251948 bp, 277 predicted proteins | sample PIR30metaG_FD_185972 | JGI IMG/M metagenome (GOLD analysis project Ga0256835, IMG submission 185972) | Hydrothermal vent microbial communities from East Pacific Rise, Pacific Ocean - PIR-30 | ecosystem: Environmental > Aquatic > Marine > Hydrothermal vents | place: Pacific Ocean: East Pacific...
CGTTCTGCTCGAACACGGTGGGGTAGTTGTTCACGTCGAACCATCCGTCGTCGGTGGCGGCCGGGAGGAAGTAGTAGTACGTGGTGGTTGTCCCGGATTGGTACTCGTACTGGTAGCAGTAGCCCAGTAGGGAGATCGGTGTCCCGTAACCCGTGGATGACAGGAGCGTGGACGCGGAGGATGCGGGCGATCCAGTCGACTCACGCCAATCAACGTCGTTGTACGAGGCGAGTAGATTGAGGGATCCCCGCGCCGTAGCCACCAGGTCGTGGGCGAACGGATCGCTCCAACTGAACCAGCCGTTGGAGCAGTTCTGCTGGTTAAGGATGTACGTGTAGCCCGGACTGAAGCCCGTGGTGAGACCGAGTTCCTGGTTGAGTTCCGTGACCTGCGTCTGACTCATCCTGAAGCTGGTCCAAATGGTGGAAACATCGAGCCGTGCGACGCCGTTCTGGGCGTGGACCGGGGTTAACGATAGGAACAATATCAAGGTCAAGAACACGGCGAAGCGTGAAGTCAAATCACCCCGTCCCCCGGGCGCATAGGGTGAAAAGTGGGACTTAAACGATACCCCGTATCGTTATAAAATTCGTAACGATTCTGGATTTGGTGCCGGGGCCGGGATTTGAACCCGGGACAACGGGGTATCCCAGGCCCGCGGGGTTCGAACCGATCCGGAACGCATCCGGGCCCTATGAGCCCCGCGCTCTAACCAGACTGAGCTGCCCCGGCCTCGCCCATCGCCGTCCACGGAAAAGGACCCGTAAAAACCCTTCGGGGACCCTCCCCTTGATACTCCTGACGCTGAACCCGGACGTCCGCCCGAACGAGACCGAGAAAGTCGCCAAGGAGATAACGGAGTCCACCGGGTTGACCGCGAAGCCTGACCCCCTCAAGCCCGTCAGAAGAATCCTCATCGAGACCGAACCCGACGACGTCGAAGCCCTCGCCGACCGTGTCAGGAGGGAATTCCCCGAGGTATCCCGCGTCGTACACGTCAAGATCCTCAAAACGGAACCCGAGTACCGACTCGAGGACGTCGTCGAAGACGTCTCAACGCTGAACCTCGAGATCGACGGAACCTTCGCCGTCGAAGCCAGACGCCTCGACAAGAACCTCCCTTTCACGTCCAAAGACGTGGAGGTGGAAGTCGGGGACGCCGTCAGGAAAGCCACGGGCGCCCCTGTGGACCTCGAGAACCCGGATTACTACATCGACGTCCACCTCTCCGGGAAGGGGTACCTGATAGGGGTGACGCCCGCGACCGTAAGGGAACCGAGGAGGGAGTGGTTGCCTCACGACGCGTTTTCCAACGTCTACGTGTGTTTCGAGAGGCCCGAGACGGAGTACGAGATAGCCGACATGATAAGGATCGTGGCCGCCCTGAAGTTGGGCGGTTTGATACTGGTGAAGCCGAACCGGAGCGCCCTGAACGAGGCACTCTCCAAGGTCGGTGCCGCCAGTACCGTGGACATAGAGGTCGAAAACGACCTGGAAGAGGCTCTGAGGGGGAGGGTCGTGGCCCTCCACCCGACCGCTCCCGAGTCCGAGGACGCGCTCGTGTCGATAGCCCGGGAGGCGGACGAGTTGACCCTATTGGTGGGATCGGAGAGGGAAGGACTCTCCGAGAGCGCGAGGAGGGCGGCGGACGTGGAGGTACACCTGGGACCCACGTCTGCCGAGCCGATGAGATCCTCCAACGCCGTCGCCTACGCGGTGGGCGTCCTAAGTCATTTGGTGCGATGAACCGGGGAAGGCAGGTTCTCGGCGATCCTCTTGACGGCCACCTTGGCGCCTACCCGGAGGGCCTTGTCCATCTCTTTGTCGAACGCCTCGTTGGCCTTCTCCACGACGAACTCGAGCTTCTCCACCACTTCCTCGGGATCCTCAGGGATCTCACCAACGGCCGACAGGTGCTCGTCGATGGCCTTGACCAGGTTCTTCATGAACCGCGTCGAGAGCTCGGGTAGAACCCTCTCCTCGAACTGCTCCTTCAGGTTCTCGTAAACGTCATCCTCTTCAACCTCCATCTCCTTCAGGACTACCCATCTCGCGTAGGACTCGAGCACGGCCTCGATCACCTTCTCACCACTCACCAATTTCCTCTCCACCATCGGGACCTACCCCTTTCCGGATAGATCCTCCACGACGTCTTCCAGGGACTCCTCGATGGCCCTCTCGACGGCGTTACTGATGGTGGGTACGCACTCCTCGAACGCCCGCTCCAGCGCCGTGCACATAGCCTCGACCATCCACCTGTAGCCCTCGACGTCGAAACCCTCATCCCTCAACATCCTGTACAGGGCGGTCCTGAACCCGTTCGGCACCTTTTCGATCTCCCTTCTTACGTCGGCCGACACGGACCTGGTGTCCACGTCCGACAACATCTCCTCGAGGCTCTTCCTGACCAGCTCGGTGGGATCCTTCTCCACGTGTACCTCCCCCTGATCCGAGGGGTGTCCTGAGGGGAACCTCCGGTGTTCGCACCGGCGGCTATCCACGTTCCCTAGGGTTAAAACGGGTTCCGTTTTCGGGCGGCGTCGGGTAAGTCCGCCTCTGATCACGGCTTCCGGCTCACCCAAGGCCGAATTCGTCATCCGCCGCAACATATTTACTCGGGTTCGGTCCCGGCCCGGAACCGGGGGAAGGGCCCGCAGCTCAGTCCGGTTAGAGCGCGGGGCTCATAACCCCGTGGTCCCGGGTTCAAATCCCGGCGGGCCCACCAAACCGGGAATCGTTACGATGATTAAAACATTTGCGCGGGGCCCGCCCCCACCTTGCCCGAAGCCGCCGAACTCAGGCTCGTCGACTGTCCTCCTCCCCGGCACTTCCCCGCCATGGTCAAACTCTGCCGAGCCCTCCTCGAAGTCGCCGACGAGGAGTTCGGCCCCGAGTGGATACTGGACGTCGCCGCCGACCCGGTTCGATTCCAGTCCCTTGCCTGTCTCCTCGGTTACGAGAGGAACACCTCCGGGAGCACCACCGTCGTAACGGCCGCCCTCAGAGAGGCCGCCGACCCCGAGGAACACGGAGTCCTGGTGGTCGGAGGCAAGGGTAAACTCGCCCGTCGGGTCCCCGAGATCCTGGACGAAACCGCCCCCGAACTCGGACTGGACCCCGACCGCCTCAAGGAAGCCAGCCTGCTCACCGCCAGATCCGACACGAGATGCCTCCAAGACGGGCACGACCTATACCACCACGTGATCCTCGTGTCCGTCGACACGGGTAGATGGGTCGTCGTCCAGCAGGGCATGAACGTACCGAGGAAGACCGCGCGCAGGTACCACTGGAAGGACGAGGACGTACGGGAATTCGTTGAGGAGCATCCCGTTCACGCCGATGAAAAAGCCGAGGTCTTATCCCTCCAGGGAGAGAAGGCCTCCGGGTGTCGCGAGGCCGTACTGGATCTAATCTCCGAAGGCCCCAGAAGGATCCTGAGAGCGTGGTCCGAGATGAAAACGTCCGTGAAAGGACCCCTCGACGCCTACATCGACGATCGCGACGGTCACCCCGGTCGCCTACGACCCGAGGAGCTGCCTCCCCGCCCGGATCCCAGGGCCTTGGAGACCCTCCACGAGATCGAGCCCGTGGACTTCACCGAGTACCTCCGGGTGGACGCCGCGGGTCCATCCCTAACGCGAGCCCTCGCCTTGATAGCCGAGTTCATGTACGGCGAGGAACCCGACAGACGGGACCCCGCCGAGTACACAACGGCCTTCGGGTGCAAGTCCGGCGATCCCTACCCCGTGGATCCCGAACTGATGGAACTCGCGGCCGAGGTCCTGGAACGTGAGGGCTCCAGGGCCGTCAAGAGACTCCTGGATCGCAGGCTCCGCGGGATGAGGACCGGTAGATAGGGTGACGGGCGGCCCGGGTGATCGGGACCGCCGTTGCCGGACCGCTCAAGATTTGGACGTCTCAACGGCGATCGCGCGGGGGTCGTACCCTTGTCACGCGTGGTCCTGGCCTACTCGGGCGGCTTGGACACCTCGGTTTGCATCGAACTCCTGAGGGAGAAGTACGACTACGACGAGGTCATCACGGTGACCACGAACGTGGGACAGCCCAGGGAGGAGATAGAGGAAGCCGAGGAGAAAGCGAGGAAACTCGCCGACGAGCACCACACCGTCGACGCCGTCGAGGAATTCGTCACCGAGTACTGCTGGAGGGCCGTGAAAGCCAACGCCACGTACGAGGGATACCCCCTGAGCACGGCCCTCGCCAGACCCCTGATAGCCGAGAAAGTCCTCCAAGTCGCCAGGGAGGTCGACGCCGACGCCATCGCCCACGGGTGCACGGGCAAGGGCAACGACCAGTTCAGGTTCGAGGCGTACCTAAAGGCCCACGGCGGGGACGAGTTCGAGATCGTGGCCCCCGTCAGGGACCTGAACCTCACGCGCGAGGAGGAGATCGCCTACGCCAAAGAGAAGGGCATCCCGGTCCCCGTGGACGTGGACAGCCCGTACAGCATCGACGAGAACCTCTGGGGCCGATCCATCGAGGGAGGCGTGCTAGAGGACCCCACGCGCAAGCCCCCGGAGGAGGTCTTCGAGTGGACGGTAAGCCCGGAGGAAGCCCCGGAGGAACCCGAGACCGTGGAGGTGGAGTTCGAGGATGGGGTCCCGATATCGGTGGACGGCGAGGAGGACCCCGTACGCATCGTGGAACTCCTCAACGAGAAAGCGGGCGAACACGGCGTCGGTCGTATCGACATAATCGAGGATAGGATAATCGGGCTCAAGTCCAGGGAGGTGTACGAGGCTCCGGCGGCGATCACACTCCTCGAAGCCCACAGGGCGTTAGAAGCCCTGACGTTGACGAGGAGGGAACTATCGCTCAAGTCACGTATGGACGATACGTGGTCCGAGCTCGTGTACCAAGGCCTGTGGTTCGACCCGCTGAGGGAACACGTGGAAGCCTTCATCGACTCCACGCAGTCCGTGGTCGACGGTACGGTGGTCGTCGAGCTTCACAGGGGTAGAGCCGTACCCGTGTCCCGTGAATCGCCCAACAGCCTGTACGACGAGGAGTTGATATCCTACGGCGAGAAGAAGTTCGACCAGCGTGTGGCCGAGGGGGCCGTCGAACTCCACGGATTCCAGGAGCGCTTGGCCATTCGAAAGAGGAAGCCCTGATCCCCCTCCCAAAACCCCGGAGGGGAAGGGTTTGGAGAGGAGGGAGATGGAAAAGCACCTGGCGTCCATCCTCGAGAGGATCGACCCGGGCAACGTGGGCGAGCTGAGCGAGGAAGCCTTCAGGGCCGTGGACAAGTGGGACGTGAACCCCTACGACGAAGACCACAAACGTATGGTCGACCTGGCGGCAGCCCTCTCGGTCCGCCTCCTGGAAATACACCTGATCCTAACCGTGCTGAAGTGGGCCGCGAGGTTGGCGGGGACCACCCTGGCCCCCGAGGCGGTTCCGGACACCCTGACCGAGCTCGGAATAGCCGAGCGCCGGGAGGACGGGTACGCCGTCACCATCCCCGATCCCGACATCCTCATGTCCGCCGACGTGCACCTACTGGCCGACGCCGAGGCCGAGCTAAAGGCCATCCACGCCCTGAAACCCGTCCTCGAGGACATGGATCCGGAGGAACTCGGGGAGTTACTGAGGAGGGTGGCCGTACTCATAGGGAAACTCCACGCCGATCCGTCCGAGATAAGAAAAGCCGTGGAGGAAAACCCGGAGGGCGACGCGGAGACCGTACTCATGAGGATCCTCGAGGAAGTCTCGAGCGATTGACCCTCCCCGGTAACGTTACGGATATCAAAACGATACGCGCGGAGGGAAGGGCTTTCAGAGGTACTCCCTGACGCCATCGTACAGGGCCGCACCGGCCGCGACGAACGCCACCGCGAACCCGATGATCACGGCGACATCCGTCACGTCGATGTACCCCAACATCGCCGCCTTCCTCGCCGCATCACCCATGTAGTACAGCGGGTTGATCTTCGCCAACTCCACCGCCCACCAGGGCATCACGCTGGGCGGCATGAAGATACCGGCCAGGAACATCATCGGCACCGTCAAGGCACCCGTCACCATCTCGGCGACCTCCGACCTCCTAGCCAGCGAGGCCACCAGCAACCCCAGACCCACCATCGTCGCCACCGAGAGGGACGCTATGAAGAACAGCAGAAACGGGTGCAGTATCTTGGCCCCCAGCGCCAGCACCGTGGCTATCGCTATAGCCGTCCTGACGACGCCCCAGAAGCTCATACTCACGAACCTACCGAGGACCACGTCCCTCGACCTTATCGGCGCGGCGAAGAGCGAGTACGCCACGCCCGACTCGACCTCCTCCATCATCACCCTACCCAGACCGAATATGGAACCCATCGTGGCCCCTATCACTATCAATCCCGGCGCCAGGAAGTCGAAGTACTTCAGTCCCTTTACGTAAGTCTCGAACTTGAACGGAACCCCACTCACCGAGGGTACCGGTATCGCGTGAGGAGGCTTAACGGGCATCATCGCGAACAACTTACGGAACATGCTCTTCATCTTCTTCCCCATCTCCTTCGCCCAAGCCTTCGCCAACTTCCCCCTAACGTAGTTGGAACTCAAAGGATCCGTCGGATCGTAGAACACGGTAGCCTTATGCTTAGGGAAGTTCTTAGGAACATATATAAACACGGGAACTTGTCCCGTTTTGACTAAATATTTACCCTTACTCACGGAATCAACGTATTTAATACTTATCCTTTTGTCATGTTTTAAATAATCAATAATCGGTTTAAAATTAGAACCTGACTCATTTAGCACGGCCATAGTAACATGTCTGGGCTTGTAGTCGTAAAACGCACCATACATTACTCCTAGCATTAATATAGGCATGAGAATAGTAGGAGCCATCCTTCTAGGATCCTTAGCCCAAGCCTTAAGATCCCTAGAAGCAATCACAGCCCACTTCATGACGACACCCCTTCATACGCATCCATTACTGATCCGTACTTATCCATAACTTCATCGAAAGAAGAATTGAGAGCTATCCTACCGTTTAGGAAGATAAGCAGTCTATCGGGTTCCAGCTGCTCAACCTCGTACACGTCGTGCGAAACGTACATGATCGTACGCTCGCCGGCGTTCTTCTTGACCTCCTCCAAGAGATCCTTCCTACCCAACGGATCCAACTCGTTGGTGGGCTCATCGAGAACCAGGAGCTCCGGATCCAGCGAGAGAGTTATCGCCAGGGCGGCCCTCTTCTTCATCCCCCCTGAGAGGCCCCAGACACGCCTGTCCAGGAACCCGTCGACTCCCAGCCTTCGGATCGGCTCCGGATCAGGGTCCTTCCCGTACAAGCGCGAGTAGAACCTGAGGTTCTCCCTCACGGTCATCTCCGGGTACAAACCTCCCTCCTGGGGAAGGATACCCACCCTTCGCTTCACGGCGGGATCGGACGGATCCCCACCCAGAACCTCGATCTTACCCGAAGTGGGCTTGGTAACCCCGCAGACTATCTTCACGAAGGTGGACTTGCCGGCACCGTTGGGCCCCAAGACGGCGACGAGTTCACCCTGCTCTATCCTTACATCCACGCCGTCGAGGGCCACGACCCTACCGTACTCCTTCCTCAATCCCTCGGCCAAGACGGCAGGGGGCAAACCGAACGACCCTGGGGCGGGGAGGAGGCCCCCTTTCACGAAGGTTTCACGTCTTTAACACCGGGGTAACGGGGGGTCGCTCAGGACGACCTACGCTTCAGAGCACTCCTGAAGGCCTCCGCCAACTCCTCGTCGTAGCCCACCAGGTACACCGTCCCGACGTTCTCAAGCTCGGGAGCCAACCTTTCGATCACGTCGACCATCGCCTCAGCCGCCTCTTCGTACGGGACGCCGCCCACCCCGGTCCCCATCCCTGGGAACGCCACGGATCCCACGCCCAACTCGTCGGCCTTCCTCAAGGCCGCCTCGGTGGCCTTTCGTACCTTATCCACCGTGGTCCTCTGGGCGGGTCTCTCCATGGTCGGGGCGTGGATCACGTACTCCGCGTCCAAATCCCCCGCGGTGGTTTCCACGGCTTGACCAACGGGGATCGGCGCCTTCTCCATGGCCTCTTCCTCGATGATCTCTCCCCCGGCCTCCTTGATGGCGGCCGCGACGCCTCCCCCCATCACCCCTAGACTGTTCGCGGGGTTGACTATCGCGTCGACGGAACACCGGGTGATATCACCCTTCGCGACGACGACACGCAAACCGCCCACCTCGAACTCATCAACGACCTCCAACGGGGGTAACCCCCTCGCTGTTCTACTACGAAGTGATATCGAGGGACCACGGTAGATTCGTCAGGAAGGTGCTCTCGGAGATCCCGCTGAACGTGAAGTTCAAGGTGATTCCCCTGACGGACGTCGAGAGCGAAGACGAGGCCCTAACCCGCGACGGTAGGTTGAGAGAGGAGGAACCGTGGCGTAGGTTCGTACACGCGCTCACCGAACACGAGGAAGGGGACGTCGTCTGCACCGCTGTGAACGTCCCCCCGGAGACGCCCAAGGTGAGTACCGAAGCCACCGTCGTGGTAGGGGTCAACACCGGTAACCATCCCACCACCATGAACGCGGTGCGAGTGTCGGATGTCCTGGTCGTCGGGCGACGCGTATACTGCCCGGGCACCGGGCCTAGGCTGTTCGACCCGGTTCCCAGCGGTCGTTTACCCGACGGTACCGTGGTCGTGAACGTGGAGGACATCGGTTGTTCCTACGCCAGCGAAGCTGTTCCGGTGGTTGGAGCCTACGTGGAGGTACACGGGGTGGAAGGGTTGGTCAAGGGTCTTGAAGGAGGGTTGGCATCGATAGCCAGGGACGTGAAACACCGTGTACCCCCGCCCGGGGGTGTGTGACCTCGCACACGCCGGACGTCGTTTCGAGGTTCTTAGAGGCCTCGTACTCCCTTATGCTGGAGTCTTCCCCCTACGTCCTGGCGGGCTTACTGCTGGGGGCCGCGGTCAGGGCCTACGTGCCCAGGGACTGGATCGTCCGCCACCTCACCGGTAGATGGTCCAGGGTCAAGGCGGCGGTGGTCGGGATCCCGCTTCCGTTGTGCTCCTGCGCCGTCCTACCGCTCACCGTCGCCGTCAGGGAGACGGGAGCGGGCGCCGGGGCCGCGGTATCGTTTCTCGTCACGACGCCCCAAACCGACGTCAACTCGGTCCTCCTGACGCTAGCCCTCCTCGGACCCTACTTCACCGCCCTCAAAATAGCGGCGGCCGTAACGGCGGGCCTCCTCGCTGGAATCCTCGTCGACAGATTCGAGGGAACGGTTCCCGCAAGTAGTGGCTGTCACGACGGGTGCGGAGGCTGTTGCGGAGCCTGCGGGCACGCCGGCGGCTTTCTGACCGAGTTGCTAGATATGTCGGCCACGGCGGGTACCTGGATGATAGTCGGCTTCCTAGCCGCTGGTGCCGTACAAGCCCTGATGCCCGCAGTCCCGGGATGGCTGGCGGGTGAACCCTGGGGACCCGCGGTGATGGCCTTGGTATCGTTGCCACTGTACGTGTGTTCTGTCGCGGTCGCCCCGATAGCCGCGGCCATGGTGGAAGGCGGAGCCTCGCCGGGATCCGCCCTCTCATTCTCCGTCGCCGGCCCCGGTACGAACGTGGCCGTGGTACCGCTGCTTCTCAAGTCACTGGGACTACGCACGACGATGATAGTCACATCCGTGGTCCTGGCCGTAGCGATGACGTTCGGGTACCTATCCGACGCGCTCGGCCTTCCGGTAGGCAGGATGACCGTACCCACCCTCGGAACCTGGTGCTACGCATCCGAAGCCACCCTGGCGGGTTTCTTAACCCTCGTCGCCGCCGGAGTCGCTCACAGGGCGGTGCGAAGGGGTTGGAATTCAAGTTCGTGATCTCGAACCTGGACGTCGAGGCCGTGTTGAACGGCGACGATAGGATAGTCCTTGACCTAGGCAAAGGGGAGGAGATAACCGTCGTTAGGGATGATGATGCGATATTTATCGATGATATAGAGTTCGATATTGATACTTTAAAATCCATGACTCGATGGAAAGGAGTGTATGGGATAACGGATAACGGTGACATTTTTAAACTGGAAATAAGGTCTGGAAGTTATTACAAACTGGTTCAAGAGAGGAGGTACGAAGCCCCCACTCTAGAAATAGATGGGATAAGGATGCACAGGACGAAGTGGACGGACCCGTGGACCGACGCCGGGGTGAAGGTCGCCAAGGCGGGCGTAGGTAAAGGAGATCACGTCCTCGACGTGTGCACGGGGCTCGGGTACACCGCCCTACGCGCGATGGAAGCGGGCGCGCACGTGACAACGATCGAAATCGATGAAAACGTGATCGAGCTCGCCCGGGTCAACCCTTGGTCCGATGGATTGGAAGGCGCTGACCTCATCACGGGGGACGCCGTGGAAGTCGTGCCGACGTTCGACGACGAGTCCTTCAACGTCGTTATCCACGATCCGCCGAGGCTGGCGCGGGCGGGTGAGCTATACTCCACCGAGTTCTACTCGGAGTTGTTCAGGGTGCTGAAGCCAGGGGGCACCCTTGTACACTACGTCGGGTCCCCGGGGTCCCGGTACAGGGGTAAGGACGTGCCCGCCGGCGTGGCCAAGAGGTTGACGATGGTGGGTTTCGACGTGGAGGAGGTGGACAGGAAGTGGGGGTTGATCAGGGCTCGGAAACCCATCTGACGAGGTTGGGTTTGGGAAGATACACGCCTCCTCCAACCTCCGACACCGCCTTCGCCGTATCGGGTAGGTCGGCCTTGAACAGGTGGGTCTCGCAGTCGCAGTCAGTGCAACCGAAACCGGGGATCGCGTCGCGGGCTACCTCGGAGACGGCGCTCGCCAGCGTGCACTCCTTGGATCCCTTGAGGATCCAGGCTCCGAGTACTTCCGGCCTAAGCGCGTCCAGTAAGTGGTCTATGTGCCAGTGTTTAACATCCCTACCCTCCTCCGCGGTCTCGATGTGGCGCCTGAGTCTCCCTTTGAGGCCCGTGGGCCCGGAACCCATACCGGAACCGACGTATACCCACACCCCGGGTTCGATGAGGACCCGACCGAGGGACCCCACGGTGATCTCGGTCCTACCCTCGATGTCGATCAGGAGGGCGTAGGTTCCCCTCTCGGGTAGCACCACGGGGGGTCACCCCACCGTGCGGCGTGGTACGGTGTTGGCCGTGCTCACCGTGATCCTGGGGGCGGTGGTGGCGTGCGCGGCGAGCATTCACTATCCCTTACTGAGCAGGGACTCAAGGGCGCACGCCGTTAAAATATGGTACACTTACGAAATGCTTAAGCACGGTAGATGGGACGCGTGGTGCCCCGTCTGGTACTGCGGATTCCCCTACCTCACGTACTACGGATCGTTCGGGTACATCGTCGGTCTACTGACGTACCTGGTGTCCGGTAGCCCGTTCACCGCCTTCTCGTTGTGCCTACTCGTGGCAGCCACGATCTTCGGGCTCGGCATATACGCGATATGCAGGGCCAGAGGAGTGAACAAGAGGACGGCCGTGGTGTGTTCCCTCCTGGCCCTGTGCTCCGGTGGCGTGATGAAAGCCATCAACTGGAGCGGAGTCTACCCCAACATGCTCTCGTTATCCTTCGGTCTACTGGCGTTGGCGGCGTTCGAGGGCTGGCTCAGGGGTAGGATGAAAAGGGGTCTCGCCCACTCGACCCTCCTCCTCGTACCCGCCTACTACACCCACCCCCTGGGAGGCATGCTGTCGGGCGGGCTGATCTTCACCAGGGCCGCCGCAGAATGTGCCGTGAGATGGAAGGAGGAGAACCCGAGGAGCGTCCTCAGACTGCTCCTCCTGTCCCTGGTTCCCGTAACCGTGGCCGGCCTCATAGCCCTCCCGCACTACGCCGCGGCCGCTAAGTACAAGCGATTCCTGGCCGAACTCTACCTGTACCCGCCCGGCAGCGTCCCCGACATCCTGAAGGACGTCCTCCTAGGGGGCAAATGGGATCCAGGCCTTCTGGTCCTCCTCCCGGGGCTCGCGGGTGCCCTGGTGCTGTGGAGGAGGAAAAGGGACGCTTGGGTGCCGTTCTTGGCCTTCTGGGGTCTCGTGACGGCCATCGTCATATTCGCGTACACCCTGGGCTACTGGAGGTACCTCCCCTTCGGGAGGAACATGCTCGCCGAAAGGTTCACGCTCGTTCTGATGCCAGCCCTCCTGGCCGTGGCGGCGGCCCCCGTCGTCGAAGACATCCTCTCGAGGATTTCTCGGTCGATCAAAGGGAAGGAACCCGCGCTGGTGGCGGTCCCCGTCGTGCTAGCGATCGGCGCCGTCGGAGCGTTCACCTACGTGCCTCCGGCCCCACCGAAGATAACCCACAGCGCCCTGGAATGCTGGCACTGGATCAAGCACCACTACGGGGGCGATCTGGCCAGGAGGGTGTCGGCCGATCCGTACACCCACCTCTACGACGCCAGCGTTCCGGTGTCCCCCGTGCTGGACCACCGGCCGACCATCCAAGGGTGGTTCAGCCAAGGTGACCCGATGTTCTTCTCCCTGGCGGCCAGGTGGGAGTGGGAACTGGGATGGGTCTACGACCCTAACTTCCTACACACCTCCCTATGGGTGGCGGACGCCAAGTACTTCGTGACCAGATCCACACTACTCACCCACAAGTTGCTGAAGGACAAGGGTAACTTCGTGTACGTCAAGAGGTTCGGCAAGTTCAGGATATTCAGGTTCCTACACCCGGGGGGCGAAGCCGCCGTCATCCCGAGACCGATCGGTGTCGTCGACCACAACCTAGGGTTGAAGACCGAGAACGCGTACTACACAACCCTGCTGAACTTCGTAGCCACGCCCGGTAACAGGCACATCTTCGTCGATGCGGGACCCAAGTACGCTTGGGACTTCCCCCTGGTCATCGTCAGACCGAGGACGGCGGCCGACGTCGATCTGGCCGAGAAACTGGCGGCCTCCGGGAAGAAGGTCCTCCTGATAATCCCGGAGAGGGGCACGCATCTCACGGAGGTTATCAAGAGGACGGAGGAGGACTTCGGGGTCCGGTTGAAGCGGTCCAACCCGCCGGCCTTCGTCCCCTCGAAGCGGTACTTGAAGCACGCGTTCAAGGTGGACGGTCGCTGGTGGAAGGACGTTCACGTGGGTAAAGGCATGGTGAGGGTGTGCGGCGTCGACGTGGTAAGGTTCGTGATGAGTTTCCACCACCTGATCAAGTCCGTCCAGACTACCGGCTACAAGATGCCCAGGTTGCCGACGCACGCCGAGCGGAAGTTCGTGAACGCGCTCCTCAGGGGTTTCAGCTCGGGCAAGCCGATCCCAGTTCACATGACCTACAGGGATCCCGAGAAGGCCGTGATAGACGGTAAAGGATGGGTGCTGGTCAAGATAACCTACTTCCCCGCCTGGAGGTCCTCCTCGGGACCCGTCCACCCCGCCTCGTGCGGGATGATGCTCATCAAGTCCGACGGTAGGACGGTGCTTCACTACCACTTGCCCTGGACGGTGACCTACGCGCCGTTGGCGGCGGCGATCGTCGGTATTGTCGCGCTGGGGGGACTCTACAGATGGACGCCCTCAAGGCCCTCCTAGCCGTTACGCTGGCGGTGTACGCGGTGGGATGGACGTCGCAGGTCATCGACTGGTACGTACCGGAGCACATCGTCAGGTCCAGTCCCGGTATATACCAGTCAACACAAGCGACGTCGCAGATAACCGTCAACCCGTACAGGGGCAGGGCCACGTTCACGGTGACCTACCTGCCCGCCCTCATCATCAAGTTCCACGTGAGAGGCCACGCGGTCAGGGTGGCGCCCAACGCCGTGGTCGTCAAGGGGCACGGCCGCAAGGCCCTCATAAGGTGTTACGGTAACTCGATGACCGTGAAGTGCCCCCATCCTATCATCAGGCCTTTCATATCAAGACCTCACCCGAAGGTGTATACATACACGATCCTAGAATCAAAGCGATATTCAGTATATTTCAATAGATCAGGATACCTGCTGTTCGTCAGGAAAACACCGAGAAGCGCGACGATCTCGGCGTTACCGCTGATACCACTGGTATAACGGGGACCGGAGCTTGCCCGAGTCCCCTTACGTCCTCGTCCCGCGGAGGATGGCGGAAGACGCCAGGAAGACCCTAGCTTCGAAGAACCTACTGGCCGAGGGGTTGAAACCGAGGAGAACCGACGACGGCGTTGCCTTTCCGGTAAGGGACGGGAACGAGGCCTCCAAGGTCCTGAAACGCGCGGGTGTCCCGCACGAGGTAGGGGTAGGGGAGTTCGAGAGCGTCGAAAAAGGCCCCTCGTCCCTCGTCGAACTCCTCGCGGAGAAGCTCGACGAACATCCCTCGAACATCCCACGCGTCCCCTTCGATGTGATCGGTGACGTGGCCCTGGTTCAGGTGCCCCCGGAACTCGAGGGACACGAGCGCGAGATCGCCGAGGCGTTGATGGAGTTCCAAAAGGGCGTCCGGGCGGTGTTCGAGAAGGGCCCGGTCGTGGGTAAATTCAGGATCAGAAGGCTGAAACGGCTCGCCGGGGAGGGTCCCCCTATCACCGTTCACAGGGAACACGGGTACGAGCTGAAGGTAGACCTCTCCAGGTGCTACTTCAACCCGAGGTTGGCGACGGAGAGGAGGTTGTTGGCGGAGGACGTCGTCGAGCCCGGCGATAGAGTGTACGACGCGTGCGCGGGCGTCGGTCCGATAGCGGTCGCCGTCTCCAGGTTCGTCGACGACGTCAAGATCGCATGTTCCGAGTTGAACCCGGCGGCTTACCGTTACCTCCTCCACAACCTGGAGAGGAACGACGTCGAAGGGACGGCCTTCCTAGGGGACTGCCGTGAGGTGGCCGCCCTCTTGAACCCTCAGGACGTGGTCATAGTCAACGCCCCCACGGTATCGCCCGATCTGGTACCGCACGTCGTCAAGGCGTGTCACGAGGGATCCCTCCTCGTGGTCTACAGGATCGCGGAGGACCCCAAAAGGGCCGAGGAAGAGATCCTATCGGCTTACCCGAACCTCGAACCCGTGGGTCGTCGGGAGGTGAAACCTTACTCACCGAGCGAGAGCCTGTACAGGCTGGTGTTCGAGGTCACGAAGGCTCCAGGAGGGACACGAAGAAACCGGCCGAATCGTGCCTGAACGGCCAGTACCTCCTCACGCGTTCAGGCCACTCGAACCTCTCACCCTTCGGACCCCGTTCCAGCCCTTTGGAACCTGGAACGTCCGGTTCAACAGGCTTGAACCCGAACACATCGTGGGCCCTTTTGACGATGGCCTCGTTCTCCTCCCACGACACCGAGCAGGTCGAGTAGACCACGGGACACCCGTACTCCTCCGCTACCCTGAGACAAGCCCGTAACACACTCCATTCCCTACGGGCGAATCTCCTGAGGGGCTTAGGCTTCCACCTACTGTCCGGGTTCCGGTTCCACACCCCGGTCGTGGAGCAAGGAGGATCCACGAGTATAGCGTCCGGGGGTTCCGGCACCGAATCGGGGTCCAACCTTCGAGCGTCCCTTCTAACGGTCTCCACGCACGTGATCCCCAACCTCCTGCATCTCCGCTCCAACACGCGGAGTCCCTTCGGATCGATATCGATGGAGTAGATCTTACCCTCATCCATCATCCTTTGCGCCAGGTGGGTGGTCTTGGACCCGGGCGCCGCGCACACGTCCAGCACGACGTCACCGGGTTCCACCGGCAGGGCCGCCGAAGCGCAGGCGCTGGCGAGGTCTTGCACGTCGACGAGCCCTTCCCTCCAAGCCTTGGACCCGTACCCTCTACCCCTGATCAGCGTCCTGACCTCCTCCAGGAACGTGGGCTCCGTCACGATACCGTAACGCCTCCTCAGCAACTCGGGACCCGTAAGCGTATCCACCATCAGGGTGTTCAGCCTGAGATACTGCGGAGGGACCCTGTTGTTGGCCCTCAGGAGCAGCTCCGTCTTCCTCCTTCCCAACAACCTCATGCAGTACTCGACGAACCACTTCGGATGGCCGTGCTCCAAGGCCAGCCTTTCCACGGGATCCCTCCCGCTCAGGACGTCCTCTTCCACGTCCACGCTCTCGACCCTGCGGAGAACGGCGTTCACGAGGCCGCCGGCCCTCTCGTTGACCATCTCCTTCGCGAGCCTCACCATACAATCGGTCACCGGAGCGGGTGGGTTGTTCCACACTTTCATCTCGAGGACTCCTACCCTCAGGATCCACCTCAACGGCGTGCTCCTTACGCGTCGGGGATCGAGATCGCTGGCCGTTCTGATCACCTCGTCCAGCAGGTTGATCCTCTTCATGGTCTCGTAGACGAACGCCTGGACGGATCTACGCACGTCCAACGGAACCTCCGCACACACCCTCTCGACCGCCTCCGGGATGGGAACGTTCTCTTCCTCCACGATCGTCAGGGCTCGTACCGCTAGTCTCTGGTTCAGCACGTCTATCCCCCGCCCTACGTGACGGTGGTATCGGTGGAACCGGGAGCGCCCATGGGTAACTCGTGGCCCTGCACCCGGGCAGGGGCAGCGAGTAAGTGTTCTTCCACACCATGCCGTCGGCGGTCTCGGCGGTGACCAGCACGCTGGAGCCCGCGCCTTCCAGATCCAGCTCTACCCACGGTGACACGAAGTCGTACACGTACTCCGGTATCCCCAGCGATGATATCTCGAGGAACACCAGGGGCTCCCACTTCGCTTCGATCCTCATCTTCCACCTCCTGTCGTCCTCGGGTTGGAAATCCACCTTCACGCCGGGGCCGCTGGTCTCCGTCACGAGGACCCCGTTGGCACCAGATACCCTGACCTTACCGAAGCCCGGGACGCTGATCACCAACCTCCCCTCCGGGCCCGTCGCGTACGGCACACCGTTCACGAAAACCACGCTGTCGGGGGTCCCCTCTACGAGCAGCAGCGCCGAGTACCTGTCCGCGCCCACCTGAAGGACCCTCGACACCCGTCCCTCCGGGAGTGTCACGCGTTTCCACCTCAACACCACCGTACCCGCGGCTTTCCCCCGTCCTTCGCTCCCTTCTATCGACACGGTCTCCTCGAAGGATATCACCAATTCATCGTCGGAGACCTTCCACGATAACCTGTCCAGCTCAACCTTCAGGGACCCGCCGGAGAGCTCCCTGACCTCCACGATCCCCGCCCTGCCGCCGTAGACGGGTACCACGACGCCGACCGGGGGAAGCGGGACCTGGATCGGTCCCCCGTTCGGCACGTACCTGTAGAGGGGCTCGTACACCACGACACCGAACGGCGTGGGGAGTTTCGTGAGTCCGGCGACGGGGTCGAGGTACTTGGGTATCACCTCTACGAACTCGGGGCAACCCGGCCTTACCTTGGTCACTATGCACGGGACCCTGAAGTCGGGGGAGGGGGGTGCGGCCTCGATCACGCACTCGCCCACCGATCCCAGCACCCGCGCGAGATCGTCCTCCAGGACGCTCACCGGGACCACGACGTAATCGGCTAGGAACAACGGGTATCCACGGTCGAACCTGCTGCAGTCCTTAACCAGCAGCCACCCGCCGTTCCTCCCCACGACCAGGACGCAGTGGAAAGGTTTGGTGGATATCGTCCACTTGGACCCTCCCTTGACGACTATCACCGGGTTGTCGGTCCCGGCTATGAGCGGGAGAAGGGAGTAGGGGACGTATCCTAGCGTCGTGTAAAGTCCCTTCTTGATGCGGATCCCGTACTTTCGCTCGAATTCGAGGATCTTCGAAGCGTACCCGTACGGACCGACGGGTTCTCCCTTCCACCTTCCCTCCTCCACGGCCACGTCGTACATGTCCAGCGTCGCCACGTCGCAGCAAGCCAGGGCGACCCAGCCTTCTCCGTTCCTTTCGACGGTCACGAACGTCTGATAGTAATCGGGGTAGGGGATCACCCCCGACACGGTCACGTCGCACGGTGCCGTTCCGAGCTTCCCGTTCACGAACACAGGAGCTTCCGTCAGGTGGACGGTGATATCGATGAGGGTGGGATGACACGGGATGGGAAGGATCGCACAGATCGTCACGAGAGGAACCGCGAGGCGCGACGGGATCACCCCCCGTCCGCGGCGGACCCCTCGTATCGTTGCTTTTCACAAGGTTATGTCTGTCACGGGGGTGCCGAGGTCTTGATCGTCATCAAACTCGGTGGGAACGTGCTCGAAAAGGTCGACGAGCTGGCGGGTGCGATCCGCGACGTTGGCGACGTCGTGGTGGTTCACGGTGGTGGACCCGTGATATCCGAGGTGATGGAGAGGATGGGCTTGGAACCGCGGTTCGTCAAGGGGTTACGCGTGACAGACGAGAACACCCTCGAAGTGGTTTTGATGACGCTGGCCGGTCTCGTGAACAAGCGACTGGTGGCCGGGCTGATCGGCGCCGGGATCAAGGCGGTGGGGATCTCGGGGGCGGACGGGCCCATCCTGGTGGTGGAGAAGAGGACCGAGGTTGTCGACGGTGAGGAGGTTGACCTGGGCTTGGTCGGGGATCCCGTGGAGGTGAGGATCGATCCGCTGGTCTCCCTCTTGGACTCCGGGTACGTGCCCGTGTTGGCGCCGCTAGGCGTCGACAGGGAAGGTACCCTCTACAACGTGAACGCGGACACCGCGGCGGGGGCCGTTGCATCCGCCCTGGACGCGGACGAGGTGGTTTTCGTGACCGATGTTCCTGGGGTTTTGGAGGACGTGGATGATCCTTCCTCCGTGATAGACGAGATAACCGTGGATGACTTCGAGAAACTCGTCGAGGAGGGTGTCGTGAAGGGGGGTATGATACCCAAGGTCGAGGCCGCGATCAGGGCGGTGGAGATGGGTTGCGTGAGGGCGAGGATAACGAACCTCGACGGCTTGAGGGAGGGGAAGGGGACCGTGGTGAGGGCGTGAACGATCTCCTGGAAAAACTCCGCAGGTACCTGGAGGATCTCCCAAGGGTGCTCGAGTCGTGTGAGCCCCGCGGTGACGCCGGGGAGGAACTGTTGGACCTGGCCCGTCGTTACCTGGAAGACGGGCGGTACTACGTGGAGATGGGTAGGTGCGTCGACGCGTTCGTGTGCCTGTGTTACGCGTGGGCGTTGTTGAAGGCGGGGGAGATCGTCGGGGTGCTGAGTGTTCCGGAGGGAGAGGTGTGAAGAATGTCATCCCGCCCGACCCGCACGGGGATGACGAGGACCACCCTGCGGATCTCCCTCCGGTGAGGAACTATCGTTATGATTATCGTAACGATTCCCGGAATGGTGCGGCCGCCGGGATTTGAACCCGGGCCACGGGCTCGGCAGGCCCGCGTCCTAGCCAGGCTAGACTGCGGCCGCTCCCCCGGCTCGTTCCCGCGTGCGGGAATCACCGCTTAGTTACTTTTCGCCCCTCTCAAAGCAATCTAAGAACCCTTTCCATGGCCTCGGTGGCGTTCCCTATCATCTCCCGACCGTGGCCCGGGAACGCGGCCTCCGGTTCCAGCGACACCAACCTCTCCACCGACTCCCTGAGCAGGGCCTTGTCACCGCCGGGAAGATCCCACCTCCCCGGCCCGAACTCGAACACGGTGTCACCGGTGAACACGATGTCCTCCACCATGAAACAACAGCTGCCCGGCGAATGACCGGGCGTATGAAGGACCTTCACCTCCACGGCCCCGTCGGCCAACTCCACGGCATCGCCCTCGTCGAACGTGAAAGACGGATCGTATTCGGGCATGGAGGCCCCGAACAAGGTGGCGGCGCTGCGCACGTCGTCTCCCTCGCTCAACACCTCGGCCTCCTCTCTGTGGACGGCGACGGGAATACCCCTATCGAGCGCGTTCGGACCGGCCGCCGCGTGATCGTAATGCGCGTGCGTGAGAAGCGCCGCCTCCACCTTCAAGTCCTCCGGAACGTTCGACAGCACACCACCCGAGGCGCCCACGTCGACGATCACGGCCTCGCCCTCGACCTCGAGGAGATAGCAGTTGCAGTCGGGGTGCGGGGTTACCCCTTTGCCCCCCACCTTGTAGACCGTCAGCCCGTCCTTCTCGAGCAACTTCCTCAACGTTCACACCCCGCGGTCCCGCGCCGGCCTGGGTAATGAAGTGAGCGGTGCCCGTGTTCACATCAAGTTAATCGATACCGATCGGAAACCATCTTGAGCCAACGTTAAACGGTCCCTACGGTCCGCCACCGGGGGGTCGCGGCCGATGGTCGAGTTCGACGAGGAACTGGACGTGAGGGGTAAGGTGTGCCCGATGCCCGTGTTAGAGACCCAGAAGAAGCTGGACGAGATGGAGGAAGGGCAGGTCTTGAAGGTGATAGGTGACTACCCACCCGCCAAGGACAACATCAGAAGGTTCGCCGAGGAGAACGGGCACGAGGTCGTGGCGATCGAGGACGAGGGCGATCATTTCGTGATTTACATCAGGAAGGGTACGGGCGGTTGACCCACGCCCTCCCTCAGAATCGTTATCTAATTCATAACGATTACCGATCGGCGGATCGACCCGGGGGTCCCTGGTCGGGTTCCCCCCGGGCTTCATCCCGCCGAGGCGTGGGTCGCCCTTACGGCGGACCCAGCTCTTCCGCGCGCTCGTGCATCTCCTTGGCCGCTTCCACGAACTTGTCGGCCTCGGCGGAGGACATGAAGAACATGTCCACGCGCTCCGGCTCGTACCCTAGCTCCTCCAGCAGTCTCTTGGCCGCCTGAACCCTGCGCTCACACTTCAGGTTGCCATCCTCGTAGGCGCACTCACCCTTCTTGCAACCGGCCACGAAGACCGTCCACGCTCCCCTGGCGATCGCCGTCAGTATGTGCTCGATGGCCACCCTACCCGTGCACGGCACCCTGACGATCCTGATGCTGGACGGGTACTGCATCCTGCTGGTACCTGCCAGGTCCGCCGCTCCGTATCCTCACTCCCAGCAACAGAACGCGATCACTACCGGGTCCTTCTCCGCCAAGGGGGTCACCCCCGGCGCCCCGGTACCCTGGCGCCGATATAAAGCGATCGTCATCGGAGGTCCGGATCGGGGTGACGCGGCCCGTGAAGGCCGTCATCCACGGACCCTGCGAGATCGAGGGGCGGATCGCCCCACCACCCTCCAAGAGCGATTCTCACCGGGCCGTCCTCTGCGCCTCAGCGTGCGAGGGCGTCACCGTCTGCCGGAACATCCTGGACGCCGAAGACGTGACATCGAGCATCCGCGCGGCCCGAGCCCTCGGCGCCGAGGTGGACGTCCTGGAGAAAAACGACGGCGAGTTCACCCTCCGGATCGAAGGCTACGGGGGAGCCCCCGAGGAGCCCGAGGACGTGATCGATTGCGGGAACTCCGGAACCACCCTACGCTTGACCTGCGGGCTGGCGGCCGCCGGGGAACACCGCACGATCCTAACGGGTGATGAATCGCTGAGGTCCAGGCCCGTGGGTCACCTGTGCGCGTCCCTCAGATACCTCGGGGTCGAGGCCGAAGGCAGGAGGATAGGAACCGAGGAGTACCCTCCAGTTACCATCAAAGGACCCGCTAAAGGCCACGAAGTACCCGTATATGGACACGTCAGCTCCCAATTCATCAGCGCCCTCTTACTCCTCGGCGCTTCCCTGGGCGGGTTGAAGATCGACGTGGTAGGCACGATGAAATCAAAACCGTACGTTGAATTAACGATCAGGATGTTATCGACGTTCGGCGTCGACGTCACCGAGGAGGGGCGAAGGCTGACCGTCGACGGGAGACCCAGATCACCGGGAGTCGTGACCGTGGAAAGGGACTGGAGCTCCGCCGGCTACGTGCTCGCGCTCGGAGCCGCCGCCGGTAGGGCGACCGCCCTAGGGGTCGATCCGGAATCCCCCCACCCCGACTCCGAAATAGTTCGCATCCTGAAGGAGATGGGAGCCCGGGTCTCCGTGTCCGACGAAGGGGTGACCGCGGAGAACACCGGACACCTCGAAGGTGTGGACGTCGACCTATCGAACTCCCCCGATCTCGTCCCCACGGTGGCCGCCCTGGCCTGCACGGCGCACGGGGAGACCACGATAAGAGGGGTGGAACACGTCAGGCACAAGGAGGTCGACAGGCTCGCGGCGCTGGCCGAAGAACTCCCCAAGTTCGGTGCGGAGGTCGAGGAACTCAGGGACGGGCTGAGGATCGAAGGAGCGCCCGACTCACTTCACGGGGCGAAGGTGAACCCTCGAGGGGATCACAGGCTGGCGATGGCCTTCGCCGTGGTGGCCGCCGTGGCCGACGGCCGGACCGTCATCGAGAACGCCGAGTGCGTGGCGATCTCGTACCCCCGGTTCTGGTCCGACGCGAGGGAACTCGGCCTCAGCGTCCGCACGGAGGGTGAGGGAGCGTGAACACCATCGGGAGGATGTTCAGGGTGACCACCTGGGGTGAATCCCACGGTCCCGCGTTAGGAGCCGTGGTGGACGGGTGTCCCGCGGGGTTGGAACTGTCCGAGAAGGACGTTCAGAGGGAGCTGGACAGGAGGAGACCCGGATCCTCCCGCGTATCCACGCCCAGGAAGGAGATGGACGAGGTGGAGATACTCTCAGGGGTCTTCGAAGGTAGAACCACCGGTACCCCGATCTCGATGATAGTTTGGAACGAAGACGTCGACTCGAGCAAGTACGAACCCCTGATCACGAGACCGAGACCGGGTCACGCGGACCTGACGTACAGATGGAAGTACGGTCACGTGGACTGGCGCGGTGGAGGAAGGGCCTCCGGAAGAACGACCGTAGGGGTCGTGATGGGTGGGGCCGTGGCCCGGAAGCTCCTGGCGGAGGCGCCCACGGACGAGCCTTTGGGGATCGAGATAGCCGGACACGTGACCAGGATAGGCGGCGTGGAAGCCGAAATCGACGTGGACGGCATGACAGCCGAAGAGATCAGGGACCTCGCCGAGTCCAACGACGTCAGATGCGCCGACCCAGACGCCGCCGAGGAGATGATCGAGGAGGTCGAAAGGGCGAAAACCGACGGGGATTCCGTGGGTGGCACCGTCGAAGTGATCGTGGACAACGTACCCCCCGGCCTGGGTCGCCCCGTCTTCGGAAGGCTTGACGGGGACCTAGCTCACGCCGTCATGAACATCCCAGCCGTGAAGGCCGTGGAGATAGGATCCGGCGTCGAATGCTCCCGGATGAGGGGATCTGAACACAACGATCCGATCCGCATCGGGAGCGACCTCCCCGTCGAGGTAGAAGGATTCAACTCGGGTGGTGTGTTGGGAGGGATATCCCACGGCGGTAGATTGGTGATCAGGGCTCATGTCAAACCAACACCGTCCGTATCCGTCACCCAACGCACGGTGGACCTGTCGAAACTCGAGAACACCGACCTGTCCGTGGAAGGAAGGCACGATCCGTGTATATGTCCCCGAGTCGTACCGGTGGTGGAGGCCGCCGTAGCGATAACGTTGGCCGACCACGCTCTCATGTCCGGATACATCAACCCGGATTCCGTCGAGCTACCCTCCCCGAGCGTCGAGGACAGGTGGGCGGTCCTCCGGAAGAACCTCCCCCGTCGGGGGTGATCCCTTCACCGTGTACGGCCGCCTGGCCCCGGCCCTCTTGGCGCTACTGTTGACGATAGCCCCAGCCCAGGCCCAACCCCCGGACACCCCCGTCGAAATGACCCTCTCGTACTCGGCCGTCCCCTACGTTCAAGGCGGGACCGTAACCACCCAACAGACCCAGGTTACGGTGACCGGCTGGACGTTCATCCCGGACGCGTACCAGGAGAGCTTCGGCACCGACGTGGACGGCGACGGTAGGACCGACACCGTTTGGTGTGTGGAAGTGGCCACCATCACGGCGTACAACGTGGCCGTGGGCTCGGGGGAGTGGAAAGCCGTCCCCGGGTACTACCCCTTGACCGACCTGGGCTGGGAGAAACTGTCCGCCTCGTTCTCCGAGAGCACAGGGGTCCAGGTCGAGGGTCAGGACGATACAGTCGCGGTTTACCCTAAGTCCCAACCGCCGGTGAACCCGATCAACTTCTACCCCCTAACGGTCCCGGAGTCCGACTCCAACTACGTGGGCGAGATAGTCGCCGAGGGCACGGCCCCCTCATCGCAACAGGCCACGCTTCACTGCGTCGCGGTCCTGGGGTACGACCCGACATCCGGATGGTTCCTCGTGAAGGACTGCTCCCAGAGCGTCCAAACCGTGGACGTGAACGGCAACCCCGTGACCCCCGTCGTAGAACCCTGGGATTACTTCCTGGTGCCCCCGTCCGTGATGTCGCTCGAGATAGGCGACGTCCTCTCGGCGGTCCCGACGGGGTACTACGTGTGGACCTCCGAGTTCCCGTTGAACCCGACCCTCGCGTCCCAACTGTCCTCTTCCCTCAACCTCACACCCGCCGGGATCAACGTCGCCAACACGTACATCGACGTCTACTACGAGCAGACCACGGATCCCGTCTCGGCCTTAGCCGGGGTCGAGGAAGCCTTCCAGAACCTCAACCTTCCGTGTCCCGCCCCCACGATATTCTGGGAGCCCCTGTGGGACTTCGTATCCTCGATACCGTCCACGTACTCCGGTCCCCTACCCATACCCGGACCCACGTTCCTGGTGGGATCGCTCCCGGAGATCACCGTCCAAAGCATCGACTTCTCCAAAGGTGAAGCCACGGTGACCGTGACCTCCCCCCAGATGATCCCTGGGAAGACGTCGACCGAGTCGGTAACGGTATCGGACGGTCCAACGGTATCCGTGGACGGCGTCACGGTCACGTTCCAACCCGGCTCCACCACCGCCACGGCGACGGTCCCGTACTCCGGGACGGGGTTCGAGGTCACGGTCTCCGTGGGTTTCGACGAGACAGTCGGGTACGCCGGTCAGAACGTTACCATACCCGGCCGTATGACCCTGACGTACTCCGTCAACCCTCCCCACGTCGTCATCTCCGGCGTCAGCGCGAAGGCAACCCAAGGTACCAACGGGTGGAACGTCGAGATCGACTTCCAAGCCTACGGTACCGGGGGCGACGACGTAAGCGGCGTAACCGTAACGGCCTACGTTAACGGCCAACAGATCAACCTCCAGGTGCAGGGATCCAACGGATCGTACGTGGCTACGGGGACGGTACCCACGGGCCAACCGGTGACCTTCACGATCACCGTGACCGGCACGTACGGGGACGTAGCGACCTACGAGGGGACCGTACCCCTCCCCCTCACGTCCTTGAACATCAACGCCCAGCTAGCATCCTTCGACCAATCCTCCGGACAGGCCACGGTGACAGTCACGATCACGTGCACGGGTACCCCAACGTCCGGGACCGTGAAAGTAGGGAGCACCACCGTCACCCTGACCCAAACCCAGCTCTCCCAACTCGCCCAGACGGGTAGTCTAACCCTCACGGTCAACGTACCCGTGACGCCCGGTACAACCTCCCTCCAGGTCGACGTGACGCTTACCGACGCGTACGGGAACACCAAGACGGCGTCCTCAACGGTTTCACTCCCCGCCCAGGTGTCGAAACCAGTGACCCTCGCCGTGAACGCCACCGAAACGAACTGGACCACCCAAACCGTGGACCTAAACGTGACCGTCAGCGGTACCGTCGACACGTCGGTCTACCCACCCGGCTCCACGCTCCAACTCACCCTGTACGTGAGGGGGCCCGACGGGACCGAACTGGCGTCCAAGACCCTCGATGTTCAGATCGGCAGCGACGGCACCTTCCAGGCCTCCACCGCCTTGGAAGTGGACGTATCGAGGTACGTGACTCAATCCACGGAGGTCGGTCTCACGATCGTAGCCAGCGACGAAAAGGACGGCGTTACCGCCTCGACGACACTCACGGCGAAAGTCGCCAAGCTATCGGTCACCGTAGGTTCCGTGACGGTAACCAGGGTCTCCCCCAGCCAGGTGATGATCGAGCTCTCGGGCGTCAACGTTCAAGCCGTGAACTGTCAGGTAACCTCGGCCGAGGTGGACGTGACCTGGAACGGAGGAGAGACGTCGGTGAGCGTATCCCCAGACGCTCTCTCGTCCGGCGATGTCAAGGTTCAAGTGTCCGTGCCCGCCGGTACGGCCGAAGTCACCCTCAAGGTCATCGCCGATCACGGGGCGGAGGCCGCCTACGGTCCGGTCCAGGTTCAGGTCCCGCCACCGTTGTCGGCGAAGGTGTCGGTCCAGGAGACCGGGGCCACGAGGGACTCCGTGACCCTCCACGTGGACATCGACGTGTCACCCGAGGATGCCCAGTGCTACGGTACCCTCGTGATCCTGTCGGACGGGAAGGAACTCGCGGAGAGACAACTCTCCTTCACCGGCTCCTGGAGCGGTGATGTTACCGTACAGGTGCCGGAGGACAGGGGAACGCTCACGGTCCAGGTCGAGCTGAACTCCGAGCCCTACGGTTCCTGGAGCGGTTCCGTCTCCGTGCCCTACACGACGGCCGGCGTTCAGATAACAGGGCTCCAGGTATCGTGTCCGTCCCCCGGGACCGTCTCGGTATCGTGCACGTTCGACGCCAGGTGGTGCTCCGTCGTCAAGGAGGAGGTCCTGATCGACGGGAACGTCGCTTACACATCCACGGAGAGGTTCGGCCCCGGAGAACACACCTGGACGGCCAACGTCGGCAACGTACCCTCGGGACGTCACTCCGTGAGGGTGGTACTGTACGACGATCAAGGGAACGCCTACTGGTCGAGTACGGTGAGCGTCGACGTGCCCTCCTCCGGAGGTCTACCCGCGTTCGTGATCCCCGTGCCGTTCCGACGCAGATTAAAACGGGGCCTCGGGACGAGCGCGGGGTGATCGAAGGTGGACAAGCTGGTCCTCCTCCCGGGTCCCGTCATGGTGCACGAGGATGTACTACTGAGGTCGGCCAAGCAGGTGATGAATCACAGGAGCGAGGAGTTCGAGGAGATACTCTCGGAGTGTGTAGAACTCGCCAAGTACCTGTTCCAAACCGACGGTAACGTGGCCGTGATCACCGGTTCCGGAACCGCGGGCATGGAGGCCGCCATATACTCGCTCGTCGAGCCGGACGAACCCGTCGTCAGCGTCGTGAACGGTAAGTTCGGGGCCAGGTTCGCCGACATAGCCGAGAGGAGGGGCGCGGACGTCCACAGGGTCGAATTCGAGTGGGGCGAGGCCGCGGATCCCAAGGCCGTGGACGAAGCCCTGTCAGAGACCGGCGCCTCCGTGGTCACCGTCGTTCAGAGCGAGACATCCACCACCGTCCTCAACCCTGTGAAGGAGATAGCCGATGTGTGCAAGGATCACGACGCCTACCTCGTCGTGGACGCGGTCTCGTCCCTAGGCGGTGTCGAGTTCAGGATGGACGAGTGGGGAGTCGACGTCTGCGTCACGGGTTCTCAGAAGGTCCTCGGGTGCCCGCCCGGTCTCGCCCTGGTCGCGGTCAGCGACGAGGCGCTGGAGAGAATGAAGGAGGTGGAAGCGGGGAGCTACTACCTCGACCTCGTCAAGTACTTCGAGTACCTCGAGGAGGACCCCATGCAAACCCCCTACACGCCCGCCGTGAACGCCTTCTACGCGCTCCACGAGGCGCTGAAGAAGTTGAAGGAGGAAGGCCTGGAGTCGAGGTGGGAGAGGTACAAGCGGCTCCAGGAGATCGTTAGAGAGGGCATCAGAGCGATGGGCTTGGACCTGTTCGTCGAGGACGATTCCATAGCCTCGCCCACGGTCACCGGCGTCGTGTACCCCGAGGGAGTGGACGACAGGGAGTTCAGGGGTAGGATCCTCCGGGACAAGTACGACGTCGTCGTCGCCGGGGGTCAGGACCACCTCGCCGGTAAGATCTTCAGGATCGGACACATGGGCGACGTGAAGCTGCGTGACATGATCACCGCCGTGACGTGCGTGGGCATGGGGATGCTGGAACTGGGCGTCGACGTGGACGTGGGCGCCGCCGTGGAACGGATGGCCGAGGTCGTCGCGGGATCATAAGTACCTCAGGGGGAACCTCTCGGTACCCGTACAGCCCCTCTTCAACGCCTTAACGGCATCCACCACGTTACCGTTGAGCACCGCCACCACCGAAAGCATGACCGTACCGGGCAACACGTCGGCGCGCTCGCACCTCTCCACGGGGAGGGCACCCGCTCCCCTCCCAACGCCCACTAAGCATCCAACGCATGGACCCACCTGATCGAGGGACGACGTCGTCGCTATCAGGGTCGGGTCGTCCGTCCCTTCGCCCACGTAACCCACACCGGGTATCCTCCTCCCGGGTCCACTGACGTCGTGATCGTAACACAGGGGATCCAGAGCGGCGTCGCACAATTCGGCGATCTCCTGAACCCTGTTCTCGCCCGCGTACGTGTCGAACAGGGCCACGACGAGGTCCTGGTACTCGGAATCCGGACACCCCGCCTCCGCGTACGACGGCCCTTCCCCGGCTTCCTCGGGATCCTCCGAGACCCCGCCCACGTCCTCCCCACCGTATTTTCTAAAAATCTCGAACACAGCCCTGTTGACATCCTCGAGATGGTCCTCCTCCACCACGTAGACCGCTGAGAGATCGTCCCCACACACGGGCCCCAACCTCGCGTACAACACGCCTTCAAACTCGTTTTCGACGCGTTTCAGGTCCCGGGCGACCCTCTTAAGTAGAGGACGGGGAACGCGTACGTCGCTGTCGCTTATATCGGCCGAGAAGGAAACGGCCCTCAACGGCAAGCGCGAACCCCCGGCGACGTGGAGGGGCTTTGACCGATGGTGCTGGTGCTCGAGGAGGAAGACCCCAAGAGCATCAAGCACGTCGTCAGGGAGTTGAAATCCGGAGGCCTGGTCGCCATCCCTTGTGATACCGTTTACTCGCTCAGCTGCGACGCCACGGACGAGGAAGCCGTGGCCAGGCTCTTCGAGGCCAAGGAACGCCCACCCGATAAACCCGTGAGCGTGGCCGTCCACGACCCAGAGGACGCCATGAAACTGCTCGAAGAGAACGAACTCGTCAGGAAAGCCTTCGAACTCCTCACACCCGGCCCCGTCACCGTGGTGGCCAGGATGAGAGAGGACTCCCCCATCGCACCGAACGTCACCGCGGGCAGGAGAACGCTGGGCGTTAGGGTCCCGGATCACCCTTTTTTCCTAAGAGTCGTCAGGAAGCTGGGCAAACCCATAGTCACCACGTCCGCGAACGTATCGGGCGAACCCGCCCCCTCGAGCCCCGACGAAGTCCTCGAGCAACTCGGCGACAGGATAGACGTCCTCGTGGAAGGGAAGTGCAAGTACCGCCGACCCTCGACCGTCATAGAGATAACCGGAAGTAGGATCGAGATCATCCGCGAGGGCGTCGTCCCCCGCGACGACGTCCTCAAAACCCTGGGGGTGACGACCCGTTGACAGGAGGTAAGGGGATCAAGGCCTTCCTCGGCTCCTACAGGGAGGTCGTCGAGGACCTCATCGGAGGTGAAGGTATCATCGTGTACTCCGGATGCGCCGGCACCTGCACACCCTTCGCCGAACTACTCGCCTACACCGTCAGGGACCTGGACGTCAAGCAGTACTACTCCATCGACCTCGAACCCAAGTTCCACCCCATGGCCGTGATGGACCACGGTGTCGTCGTCGAGGAGGACGCCATCGGCCTGAAGGAAGCCGACCTAGTCGTGCTGCTGGGAGGCCTGGCCATGCCACACTCGGAGGTCACGGCCGAGGACGCCAACAGGTTCATCGAAAACCTGGGCAACCCCAACGTCGTAGGCGTCTGCTTCATGAGCATCTTCGACGAGGCCGGATGGACGGAAGAAGTCGACTTCGACGCCATCATCGACGCCTACATCGAGGTCGAGGTGAAGAGGTGATGGCGGAACTCGCGCCCAAGAAACCGGTCCGAATCCCCGTCGACGAGGAACTCCACGTGGCGGCCAGACCCTGGGTCCTGGGGGACGTCGACGCGGTCTCGGACGTCCTCCACCGCTCCCTTTACCCCCCAAACACCCTCGAGGACGTGGACGAGTTCGTCGACGTCGGCGCCCACGTCGGATCCTTCACGGTCCTCGCCTTCGCGATGGGCGCGTCCAGGGGAACGGCCCTCGAACCCCACCCATCCAACGCCGAGATGCTGAGGAAAAACGTCGAGGAGAACGACATCACCGTAGACGTCATCGAGGCCGCCGCCCACAGGAGACGCGACGTCATGGAGATGTTCGTGGCGCCCTCCTCCGTCGCTCACTCCGTGGAGATGGTCAGATCCAGGGAGAAGATCAAGGTGGAAACCGTCGCCATAGACGACCTGAACGTCTCCCCCGACCTCATCAAGGTGGACGCCGAAGGCGCGGAAGAACACGTGCTCGAAGGGGCGCTCGAAACCATCCAATCACACGCCCCGAGGCTCGTGATATCTGCCTACCACTATCCCGGTCAGGAGGAGGACGTGGCCAGATGGCTGAGGGAAGAGGTCAACTACAACGCGGAGATAGAGGTGAGGGAAGCGAGTCCCTACAGGAGCCCGGCGCTGAACGTCCCCGTGGTGATAGGGGAACCCCGCGCCTGATAGTCCTCCACGCCAACGACTGCGACCCCAGGGCCTGCACGGCCCTCAAAGCCCACAGGATGGGCCTGGTCGAACTCGTCAAACACCCGCGTCAGGTCCCATCCGGCGCCGTCCTCCTCGATCCGACGTCACGAAAGGCCCTATCGCCCGCCGACAGGGGGATCGTGGAGGACCGAGGGCTCGTCGCCGTCGACTGCTCCTGGGAGAAGTACGAGAGATACTTCGGACCCGCGCTCAAGAGGAAGTGCGTACCCCGGATACTCCCCTTCCTCGTGGCGGCCAACCCCGTGAACTACGGAAAACCATGCAAGCTGAGCACGATCGAAGCCCTTGCGGCCGCCCTCTACATCACCGGGTTCAAGAAGGAGGCCGAAGAGATCCTATCCGGGTTCAAATGGGGGCCCGAGTTCCTACGTCTGAACGAGGAGAAACTGGAGGCTTACTCAAAAGCCGAGGATAGCGCCCAAGTGGTCAAAATCCAGGAACGCTTCCTTCCCGAACCCTAGGGCACCTCGGATCGGGCATGATCCTACCCGTGACGTACCAGGCGTACGCGTTGCACCCTCCCTGACACTCCCCGAACCTGGGGCACCCCTCGCACGGACCCTCAGGCTCCAAATCCGCCATCGCTTCGAACTCCTCCAGAGAGACCGTGAAATCCCGCCAGTGCTGACAAGGGGAGAACCTCCCGTCCACCCTAACGTGCAGGTTGTACACGCCGTGAACGCACTGACCGAAGGGAACCTCCTCCTGGAACGGCATGCCGGCTAGAACGGCCCTCTTCAACCGCTTAACCAGACCCGGAACCTCGAGGTGCGGGTACTTGTCCTCGGGGTCCTCCGGGCCCCTGGGAACGTACGCTATCAAGTAATGAGCCCGGGCCCCCAACTCCACGACAAGATCGTTCACGTCCCTCAACTTGTCGAACGTAGACCTACAGACCACGGTATTCGCCGACATCTCCTCGGGACCGTACCTCTCCACCTCCCTCCATACCCTCACCGCCTCGTCGAGACCGTACTCCCTGTGAGGCTCGAAGGCCACGAACACCCACCTGGCCTCGCCCAAGACGGGATGTGTAGCGGTGGCCACGTTGACACCCACGTCGAGATCCAGCTCGAAGCAAACGTCCACGATATCCTCGAACCTAGGGTGAAGACACGGATCCCCGCCCGTCAGTATAACGTGATCCAAATCGTACCGATCCACGAGCAGGGAGAGGACATCCCGCAACTCGTCGGGCTCCATCCTATCCGGGGAAGCGCCCCTAAGGTTACAGTGGGGGCAGGAATGGAGGCACTCGGTGGTCACCTCCACGGTTACGTGGAACATCGGAACCGGCTACCCCTTCCTCGCAAGCCCATCGAGCGCCACGATCGAACCATCGGACACGAACAACGGGTTGACGTCCAACTCCACCCAACCTTCGCTTTCGTACGCCTCGTAGGCCGAGTTGACGACGTCCGCCACTTCCGAAGCCTCCACCTCCCTCAGTATCACATCCCCGGCCGGCACGTCGTTACCGAGCGCCTCCTCGACCTCCGATCCGTCCAACGGGGGCTTTCTCACCGTGAAGGAACCCAACTCCTCGACCAACCTCCCACCGACTCCCAGGAGGACGACGGTACCGAACGTCTCGTCCTCCTTCATACCGAGGAACGCCTCCACGCCCGCCGCGGTCTCGACCCTCTCCTGCACCATCACACCCACGGCGTCGGGCCACCTATCGAGGAGTTCCCGTACGTAACCCGCCAACGCACGCTCGTCCGGCACGCACGTCCTCAGGGCACCCGCCCTGGCCCTGTGCGGAACCTCCGGATGCAACAGCTTGGCCACGAAAGGAGGCTCGAGCCCCACGTCCTCCGCCTCCTCCGGGGAACGGACGACCTCGAACCTCGGCACGGGCACACCGTGATCGCCGAGCACGGACAGGACCTCATGCTCCAGGACGACGGTCGTCGGACTCACCCCCCGAGCAGCTCGTCCATCACCTCGTTGAAGGCCGAACAGAAGTACTCTACGTCCTCCCTCGGGACGGAAAACGCCACCCTGATGAACCCCCTCCCGTGCCTCGGGCTCGTGTAGTACCCCGTACGCACGAAGACCCCCCTCTCGTACAAGGCCCCCACCACGTCCTTGGAGTCCACGTGCTCGTGCTCGGAGAAGTCTATCACCAGACAGTTGGCCTGCGACGGGAACACGGGTATCCTCACGCCGTCCCTCACGCACTCCCTCCTGATGATCTTCTGATTCCTATCCAGCTCCCTCCTCAGCTTCGGTATCCAACTCTCCCTACACCTCAACGCCGCGAGGGCCGCTTCCTGAGCCAGGACGTTGATCCCCAGCTTCCCAACCTTGTACTCTGCGATCGACTCGATGAGCTTCCTCTCCCCGACGACGGCCCCCACCCTCATGCCCGCGAGACCGTACGTCTTCGAGAAACTGTAAACGTCGACGCAGCGCTCCGGGTCCATCTCACAGGCCACCGGCTTCGAGTCCGCGAAATCCCTGTACGTGCAGTCGTGAACGAGAACGGCGTCCAGATCCTGGGCCAACTCGACGAGGGCCCTCACCTCCCCCTCGTCCAAGGCGCTACCCAACGGGTTGGACGGGTTTATCACGAATATCATGTCGACGTCGTCCGGGTCCACCCCGTCCGAGTCCAGGGCGTCCTGAACGGCGTCGGCCGTCATCTTGTACCCGTACTCCTCGGAGTACGTGTCCACCTCGTGGACGTAGGCCCCCTCGGTTATCATCATCCCGTCTATAGTCTTGTAACCGGGATCCGGCGTCAACACCGTCCCGTTGCACGCGAACGCCCTGATCACCGCGTGGATGCCCTCGATGGCACCGCTCGTGATCAGCGCCTCGAAGTCCCCGTCCAACCCGAAGTACTCCACGACCCCCCTCCTCAACTCGGCGTCGCCCTTCGGGTTCGCGTACACGTTGTACCTCGCTTCCTCGGCGGCCCTGATCACAGCCTCCCTGACCTCCTCGGGCGGACCCAAACGGTTCGTGTTCTGCCCCATCTCCACGATCTCGCCTTCCTTTATCTTCCTGAACAACTCGTCGGGGGAGTCCGGTATCCAGTCCACCGTCAACGCGACACCCCGAAAACCCTCGCTTAGTTTCGACGATCTTTTGATAAAATTCCGACGTAGTTTCCACCGCCCGCGGGGGGATCCACCACGAAACTCAGAGGACGCGCCAAGGACATACTCGAGATACTAGCGGATAACCCTGGGATCACCGTGAAGGAGATCTCAGAGGAATTAGGATTACACAGAAGCACCCTCGACAGGTACCTCAAAATCCTCAAAGACCTCGGCCTCGTCAAGACCAAACCCGGAAGAGGAGGAGGCGTCTACCCCACGACCGAAGGCCTCACCCTCCTGAAAGCGGGACACGTCGAACTCGTCCCCACCTCCGGCGTCGAAGCCATCGTCCACGTGGAGGCGGAGGACAGGCCCGGCCTCCTGGCCGAGGTGTCCAGACGGCTGGCCGCCGCCGGCGCCAACATCGTCAAGACAGACCTCGTCGTCGAGAACGGGATCGCCAAGATGAGGTTCGAGGCCGAGCACGTGGTCCCCGAGAAGGTCATCCGGGAACTCGACGAGATAGAGGGCCTCACCTCCCTCACCATAGAGACCAAGGGGGACTCGGATGGCGAGGGTTGAAACCCCCGCCCACGCCCTCGCCGACAAGCTGGGCGACGCCACACTACTCGTGCCCAAAGGCCTGAAACTCGGGGAGAAAACCGGCAGGGTGGCCGTCAACGTCACCGCCCAAAGAATAGCCAGGAAACACCTCGGTCTCGCCTCGGGAGGACCACCCTCCAAACTCACCACCGGATGGCGGGGCCTTACCCTAGCCGTACCCGGCGGCGAGGACGAGCCCGACTACTCCCCATCGCCCGAAGGAACCGACGTACCACCCGAGGAACTCGAGGACGTGATACCCGAGTACCCGGCCACCCCACACATCGTCGTCGACCTCAGGTTCTGGGACGAACACTCCAGGTTCGGCAAGACGAACCTCGTGAGACAGACCGCGGTCACGTGCTCCACCGTCCGACACCACCTGGCCGACGAACACGTCACCCTCGTCAACGTCACCGAGGGATTCACCCGCAGGTTCGAAAGGGCCTTCCCGTCATTCCACGGGGGACTCAAGGAGAACTGGGAAGAACTGCTGGCGGAACTCGAAACGGACGAGATCATCCTGCTCGACCCGAACGCCGAGGAAGACCTGACGACCGAGGATCTCCTGAAACACGACGTTTTCGTCCTAGGCGGGATAGTCGACTCCAACATGAGGGGATGGACCACCAGGTTGGGGAGGAAAATACCGGCGGAGGTCATCCCCAAGCGAATAACCCTGAGCGGCTCCGTGAAAGGCGTCCCCGACAGGATAAACCTCCTAACCGAAGCCCTGTGCCTGGTGTGGACGGAAGGCGCGAGCCTGGAGGAGGCCGTACTCACCGTCCAAACCCCGAAATTCGCCCGCGAAAGACTCGCCCTGGAACTCCGGACGAGGGAACGTCTCGACCGCGAGACTCTGAGGGAGATCAAACGCGTCGTCAACCTCCCCACGCCCGAGATCGTCGAGGAAGCCAAACGCCGGGGCCTGAAGGTTGACCTGTAGGATGGAGAGGCTCGGGTACGAGAAGGCCGGTAGGTGCGAGGTGGAGGGGAAGCCCGCGTGCCGGGCCGGGCTCAAGGATGGTAAAAGGCTGATTCACGCCGCCCACCTGTCCAGACCCGAGCACTACTTCTCCGTGTACCAGAGCTGCTGCAACTGGGACTGCGCCTTCTGTCACTCCTGGCGCTTCACGCAGAGGAGAAACGGCACGTGGTGGTCCCCCGAGGACTTCGTCGAGAAATGTCTTGATTACCTGGAAACCGTGACCGTTTTCGAACCTAAGGACAGGGCCACGTCCTACCACGCCCTCGACCTATGCCTCGGATGCGGCGGGTGCGTCCTCGGCGAGAGACACCCCGACTGCCCCGGCGTCCTCAACCCCGACGACATCGTCCTCAGCCCCCAAGGATGGGGACCCGCCAGGAACATAGTCGCGTTCACGGGAGGGGACCTAACCTGCCGACCCAAGTTCTACATCGAGTGCGCGAGACTCCTCAAGTCCGAGACGGACGACCTATGGCTCCTCCTGGAGACCAACGGGTACGGCCTCGTACCCGAGAACCTCGAGGAACTGGCCGCCGCCGGCGTCGACTCGGTATGGCTCGACGTGAAGGCCTGGGACGAGCGCGTGCACAGGGAACTCACGGGGGCCACCAACGAACACTCCATCGAGGCCATAGAGCTCGTACCCGAGCACGGGATGACGCTGGAGGTGTGCACCCTGTACATACCGGGCTACGTGGAGGCCGATCAGATACTCAAGGTAGCGGAAACAGTGGCGGAAGTGGACAAAACCATACCGTTCACCATCCTCGCCTACTTTCCCGAGTACAGGATGAAGGTCAGACCACCCACGGTGTCCGAACTGAAAACCGCCGAGAGACTCGCCAGGGAGGTAGCCGGCCTGAAGAACGTCAGGATAGGCAACGAGCACGTCGCCCTCCCGGGTTGAACCCCCCTGAATGGATTGAAAAACGTTAAAACATCGACACGAAGCACGTGTGAACCGAAGGCAGACACGGGGCGGGAGCCCGTGGTAAGATGCTTCTGCGTGTGCAAGGGCAAGTACGAGGCCCCCGCCCTCGCCGTGGACGGGGTGGTCCCCTACGGCGAAGGCGTAGTCCTCGTGAGGAGGGGCAAGGAACCCTTCCGCGGTAAACTCGCCCTACCCGGAGGCTTCGTCGAGTGCGGGGAAACCGTGGAAGAAGCCGTCGTAAGGGAGGTGAAGGAGGAAACCGGCCTCGAGGTCGAACCCATTAAACTCGTGGGCGTGTACTCCGACCCCAAGAGGGACCCCCGCGGCCACGTGGTATCGGTGTGTTTCCTATGCGAGGTCAGAGGCGGGGAGCTGAGGGCCGGAGACGACGCCGCGGACGTCATCGTAGCCGACCCGAACGAACTCTCCCCCGCGGACCTGGCGTTCGATCACTACGAGATACTCCGGGACGCGGGGATACTGTAACGTGCCCGAACCCGAGGGGGAGGAAGACCCCCTGTCCGACCCCCGGGTCAGATCCCTGGTCTACCTATCCGCCGGCCTCCTACTTTGCATAACCGCCGCGTACGTCTACCCGACCAAAGAACCCCCCAAGACGGCCGCCCTGGACAACCCCCAGTTCAACGACCCCGTCTACCTCGCCACCGGATGCTTTTTGCTGGGCGGCTTACTCCTAGGCCGAGGAGTCTGGGGCTTGAGAGAGGAAAAACACGTCCGGGCCGCCCTCGGGCTCCTGGAAAAGGCCTCCAAATACCTGGAGGAAGCCTCCGGAAGGATACCCCCCAAGTACAACGCCCTCACCTACGTACTACGGGCCGCCAAATGCGTCCGCAACGCCGCCGAGATCCTCCGCGAGATGGAGGAAGAACTCGAGGAAGAAGGGCGTGCCGAGGATGAGCGAAGGGAACGAGAGGAGAGAACCCGTGAAACCCCCCCACGCGGCGAAGGAAGGCGAGAAAACGGTACTGATGGGAAGGACGGTGACCGCCGGGAAGACGATGGTGGTGGAGGACCCGAGGACGGGGGCGATGGTGTGCAGGACGACCGAAGCGACGAAGTGGCTGGACGCGAGGGGAAGGAAGACGGACGAGAGACCGAGGGAAGGAACGACGGTGAGGGTAGTGGGGACGGTTAAGAGCGAGGAAGAGATCGAAGCCGACGTCGTCCAGATCCTCGACGTACCGGAGACCGTTCTACTCGCGTACCTAAAACCTCCCTCAGGCTTTTAACCGTCCCCGGACCGTCCCCCGGCAGGGTGAGACGCGATGTCGTTCAGGGCGTACATGAGCGAGGCGAGGTACGTGAAACACGCGTTCACGTCCGTGGGTAAGGTGGTGGAAGAGGCCCCTCTGATCGTCAACGACGAAGGTATCTTCTCCAGAGCCATGGACGCCTCGCACATAGCCATGGCCGTTCTCAAGATGCCCGACACCATGTTCGAGGAGTACGAGGCTCCCGGTGAGGAACTCGTGTACGGTTTGGATATGGAGGAGGTTACTAGGATTATGAGGAGGGCTAGGGTTACGGAGGAGATCGAGTTGGCTGGTGAGGATGAGAGCGAGCTTATCATTAGGATCACGAGGTCCGGTTACACGAGGGAGTTCAGGATCAGGAGCCTGGATATCCCCGACATCCCGGACGAGCCCCAGTTGGACTTCCCGGTCGAGGTCATAACCACCCCAGAGTTCATCGAGGACGCCGTGAGGGACGCCGAGCTCTTCAGCGACACGGTCAAGTTCCACGCCGAGGAAGGAGAATTCTACATGCTGGCCGAGGGCGAGAGGGGCAAAGCCAAGCCCACCGCCACGGGCGAAGCCCTCCTCGGGATCGACGTGGAAGAACCCGCCGAATGCGCCTACCCACTCGACTACCTCAAAGACATGCTCGACGCGGCCAAAGGAGCCGAAAGCGTCATCATCAGATTCGGAACAGACCAACCCCTACAACTCACCTTCAAAATCGGACCAGCCGGCGAAGGAACCCTCACATTCTACCTCGCACCAAGAACGGAGTGATGCCGCCTGAAAGAGCTCGAGTTCAAGGGCAAGCGAACGCTCCTCAGCGACGAGGCCGCGAAAGCCCTCGAAGAACTACGTGAGGCCGGCCTCGAGATCCACGCCGCGGGCCTCCCCCTGGAGGACCGCCCCGGACGCCCCCACCCCTACTCCCACGGGTTCTCCGAACATCCTCCCCTCGAGCTGAGCAGAGAGGAAACCGTCGAGTTGTTCAAGCGCGGGGAGCTAGAGGTCGACGTCGAGCCCGGCGACTACGAGATCCTATGCGAGGGGCTCCCGGTGGCCGTGGGAAGGGTGGGACGTGACGGCGTCCTCAGGGTCAAGCTCCCGAGGAAGTACAGGAGACTCAACCTATGGTGATAGCCATCGAAGAGCCGCCTCCCCTATTCGAAACGACGATACGCCATACCGATAAATCGATGACCGGGAACACCTGACCGGGGGTGAACCCCGTGACCGACGTTGCCAAGGCCATCTTCATCAAGTGCGGGAACCTCGGCACCACCATGATAGTCGACCTCCTCCTCGACGAGAGGGCCGACCGCGAGGACGTCGAGTTCCGCATAATAGGAACCTCCGTCAAGATGGACCCCGAGTACACGGAAGCCGCCGTCGAAACCGCCCTCCAGATAGCGGAGGACTTCGAACCCGACTTCATCGTGTACGGCGGCCCCAACCCGGGCGCCCCCGGTCCCTCCAAGGCCAGGGAGATGCTCGCCGAATCCGACTACCCCGTCGTGATAATCGGCGACTCGCCCGGCCTCAAGGTCAAGGACGAGATGGAGGAGCAAGGCCTGGGCTACATCCTGGTCAAACCCGACGCCATGATAGGCGCCAGGCGCGAGTTCCTGGACCCGATCGAGATGGCCGTGTACAACGCGGACCTACTCAAGGTGCTGGCCGCCACCGGCGTGCTACGCGTCGTCCAAGAGGCCTTCGACGAGCTCATCGAGAAGGCCAAGGAAGGGGAGATCACTGAGGACGACCTCCCGAGGATCGTGATAGACAGGAACACGATAATCGAGCGTGAGGAGTTCGAGAACCCGTACGCCATGGTGAAGGCCATGGCCGCGCTCGAGATCGCCGAGGACGTGGCGGACGTGACCGTCGAGGGATGCTTCATCGAACAGGACAAGTCCAAGTACGTACCCATAGTCGCCTCCGCCCACGAGATGATGAGAAAGGCCGCGGAACTCGCGGACGAGGCCAGGGAACTCGAGAAGTCCAACGACACGGTGCTCAGGACCCCGCACGCCCCGGACGGGAAGGTACTGAGGAAGAGGAAGTTGCTGGAGGACCCGAAGTAAACGCCCCCTCTCCCACCCCGTCACCCTTCGTTACGGAACACGTAACGTAAATAAGACCGACCGAATCCGAACGCCCACCCCCGTAACACCTTAACCCATCCGGATAACAACCCACCGGGGCCCACCCTTGAGACCCGGGGATCTCGAGGTCCCGGACGAGGCCTACGAGTTCGTCGAGAAAGTCCTGGAGAAACTTGTCGAGGGGACGGAACGCGAGATCGAGAACACCCTGACCGCGCTCGACGGAACCTACGTGGAACCCGGCCCCTCCGGCAACCCCACCCGAGGCGACGTGGACGTCCTCCCCACGGGCAAGAACTTCTACTCCGTCGACCCCAGGAAGGTACCCACCGAGCGCGCCTTCCGCGTCGGCAAGAAGATGGCCGAGAACACCGTGCGGAAGTACCTGGAGAAACACGGCGATTACCCCGAATCCGTCGGGGTCGTCCTTTGGGCCTCCGACGTCATGCGCACGGGGGGCGAGACACTATCCAAGGTACTCTGGCTGCTGGGAGTCGAACCGGTGAGGGACGACGCGGGTAACGTGATCGACGTGGAACCCGTCCCCATCGAGAAACTCGGTAGACCCCGTGTCGACGTCGTCGTGAGGATCAGCGGGATGTTCAGGGACGCCTTTCCCAACTTGATAGAGCTGCTGGAAGAAGCCTTCGATAAGGTCAGGGACCTGGACGAGCCCGAGGATCTCAACCCACTGGTCCGAGGTCCCGAACACAGGGTTTTCGGGGACCCACCCGGGGCCTACGGGGCCGGCGTGAACTACGCCGTCCACTCCTCGGCGTGGGACGATAGGTCGGACCTCGCTCGAGTGTACGTCGAGTGGGGAGGCTACGCTTACGGTCGAGGAGCCTACGGGAAGCCGGCGTTCGAGGAGTTCGAGGAAGCCCTATCCAGGATCAGGGCTGTTTCCATGTCCCAATCATCCCACGAGTGGGACATCCTATCATGCTGCTGTCACTTCGCGTTCCACGGTGGAATGGTCGCCGCGGCCGAGGAGTCATCCGGGAAGAGGGTCGAATGTTTCCACCACGACACGTCCGATCCCCACCGTGTGATCACGAGGGACGTGGAGAACGAGATAGAGCGTCTCGTGGATCAAAAGCTCGCGAACGAGGAGTGGGTGAGGAGCATGTTGAATCACGGGGCCAAAGGCGCGGGGGACTGGCTCAAGCGAGTGTCCAACATGCTGGGATGGGCCGCCACCACGGAGAGGGTACCCGAGGAGTGTTGGGAGAAGGTGGAACGAACCCTCGAGAGGTTCGAACCCGAGTTCACGGACGCGAACCCGTACGTGGTGAAGCACGCCCGGAAGGTGCTGGAGGAGGCGAAGAGAAGGGGTTTCTACTGACCCGATCGAGTAGGTAACGTTACGGGTTCCGTAACAATACACGGGGGCGTGGAAAGGGTGGAAAAGATCACCTGACGATGTTCGCGGGGTGCTCCTCCACCTGCGGCTCGATCCCGATGTCCTCGTTCGCCTCCGCGATCAGCGCGTCGATCATCGCGGCTCCGGCCCAGATGGCGGGGGCGTTCTCGATCGGACCGAACAGCAGGTAGTCCGCGCCCAGTATATGCTCGATGAAGTTCGAGCCCCAGTCCACGGCCTCCCACATCTCCTTGGCCCAGTCCTCCTTGCCCTGCTCTCTGAGCTCCTTCCTCAGGTCTCTCATCCAGTCCCAAGCGGACGGTATGTTGTGCGGAGCACCGCCTACCGGCAGTCCTAGCTTACCCTTGACCGCCAGGACAGCCTTTACGGACTGACCGGCTCCTGACCCGAAGGGCGTGGCGGCGGTGTCGATCAGTGGGTTTTCTATGCCACATTCTTCGGCTATCTCCAGCATACCCTTGTCGGAAACACCTTCCTCACCTTCGGTTAGGATCTTTATCCTCCCTTGGATCGAAGTGTCCATCGGGTTAAACGCCAGGACGATGGCCGAGTTGCAGTCGGAGTTCTTTATGGCCTCGATCTCCTCGTCCTCGATGGACGCGTTGATGGAGTTGTACACGATCCTGTCGGCCAGCCCGACCTCCTGAGCGTGTTTGACGGCCGCGATCTTAACCTTGGCCTCCGTGGAGTCGGCGATGATCGGAGCGTCGGTGACGTCGGCGACCCAGTCTAGGTACCTTATCATGGCCTCCTCGGACTCCGCCATGATGTGAGCCATCATCGGGTTACCGGTTATGTCGGCTAGTTCCTCCTCCATCTTGATCAGCTCTTCCGCGGCTTCCTCGTCGAATATACCCTTGTCCTCGTCCTTTACGATCTTGTGTCCCGCGTAGAATATGGTACCCGCGAGGACCGTGGGGTACTCTCCGGGTTGTCCTCCTACCTTTACTCCACAAATGTCACAAACCTTCTGTTTCTTGCCTGGGAAGTAGAACATCGATGTCACACCCCCAAGATTAGAACGCCACGCTAAGCATCAAGTACAACATGCATAGGTACAGGCTGAAGACAAGTCCGTACAGGATTCCTATGTCTCTTCCGACCCTCTTACCATACCTTTGAAACACCTCTCCCCACACGAAATCGAGCTTCTCTTCGATGGCGTCCAGCCTGGCGTGAATGTCTTTGATATCTTCTTCGAGTGGAACCGCTATGGGTACTTCCTCGCGCTCGTTCTCGGCCAACGTTTACACCCCTCCGCTCAAGAGCGCCATCGGTATGAAGAGGAATATAAGACCGGCCACAGCTCCTATCATGATACCCATGGTTCTACCGCTCAGGTATCCCGCCATGAACCTCTGCATGGAACCGATGGACTTCACACCGATCTTAACGTCGTTGACCCTGGCCTCGACACCCACGGTCTCGGCGGACACGGGCATGTACGGTACCTCGACCAGCTCCTCTTCCTCCTCCTCGCCCAGCGCGATGGTCATCGGACCCTCCTCATAGGCGCCTGGGTCCTTATCCACGCACTCCTCGATGGCCTTCACGATCTCGTCGATGTCCTCCACGTCTATGAGGTCGATCAGCTCGACGATCTGCTCCCTGTACCTGTCCACGGCCTCGGGCGGGAGATTCTCCAGGTACGGGATGGCTCCCTCCGCCCCTATTATCTGTCCGGAATCCGGATCAACACCGTTCTCGTACATGGCCTTGAACGATTGCCCCGTCAGGTGACCCGTAACCTCCGATCCACACAGGATGCAGAACCTGATGTTCGGGTTCGCTATTATGTTGGCTATTATCTTCTCTATCCCTATGTTCTCGGTCTTACACGGACCGCATATCGCCACCTTATCCTCTCCGGCCGCCCTCATGATGTCCTCCTCTATGTGGGAACCAAGGGTGACCACGTGGACGGGGGCTTCCGGATCCCCGACCACGTAGTCGCCCTCCACGACGGGCCAACCCTCCGCGGGTTCCATCTTCTCGGGCAAGCGTGCACACCCCCGGGTTTGTTGGATGAGAGGGGAAAAGAAAAGGTTAGATGCCTAGGAGACGCAGGGCGTGGAGCTTGTACATGGCCACCGTGGTGAAGATGATGATGGACAGCACCATCAAGCCGATCACGAAACCGTGAGCGAAGTTGGTGACCCACGCCGCCCTCTTGTGAGCCCCCTGTCTACCGTGGAACGCTCCCCACGCCACGGTGCTCGGATCCAGCGCGTGGACCATGTCGGTGACGTACTTGTCCAACTCTTCCACCTTGTCGTACAGCGGCATCACGTCCAGCGATATCACGTCCTCCCTCCACTCTCCGACGGCTCCCGTCACGGCTTCCAGGACCAGGCACGCGTCCTGATCCACTATCCCGTAGGGCATCGGACGGCTACCCCCTTACTGGCCCTTCGGCGGGATACCCGTCCAGGTAACCTCCGCGGCGTCCCTCTTCGTCAGCTTCCAGAACTTCGAGAACGTGATCACCCAAGCTATCACACCGGCTATGATGAGCACCGGATCCAGCGTCACTACCCCGGTTATCGTCGCCGTTATCGAACCGCACTCGGCCGCCAGGGCCAACGTTCTCTCTTGGGTCTCGCTGGGACCTAGGCACGCGTTGAACGGGTGCAGCAGCGACATCGCACACAATACCCATAAGAGAGCGATTATACCCGTCTTGATCACCTTAGCGTGGATGACCGGCCACGAGAAGTCACCTGCCACCGCGCCCATCAAACACATGAGAGCCAGCGTCCCGGCGGCCACGATCTCGAGGCTGCACCTCGTCATCACCGGTATCTTCATCTTGATCACCTTCCTGTCCAGGAAGCCCAGAAGACCGCCGATGAAGGCCCCGACCACGGTGCCGACTGCCAGCCCGATCACCGCGTTCACGTAGGATCCGAAGGCCAAAACCCCTGTCAGCGCGGCTCCCAGGATGGCCGCCACGACTCCTCCTCCGAGACCCATGTATCCTATGGATGGGACTCCCGTTCCTAGACCGTAGTTGGCGACCTCCCTGACCGCGTTGGCGCCCCACAGTATCGGCGCTATAGCCACCATACCCGCTATCGCCGGGTGGATGTACGCGGCGGCCCCACCGAAGATACCCAGTATGACGCCTACCGCCCTGAGCAGGTTGGAAGATATGGCCTCATGGACCTCAACCTCCTCTTCTTCACCGGACGGGCCCACGGTGGACAACAGGAGTAAGGATGTGATCCTCAACTCCAACAACACCCCCTTACATCACCCAGTAACTTATCGCGTAAGTGAATATGGCAGCTACGATACCGAACACTATCGACGATATTATCGCCCTGTGAACGCGCTTGAACTTCGGATCGTGGTAACCCTCGATGGTTCCTCCGATGTTGTACGACGCCAGCACCGAGTTGGCGTAGAAGATACCCATCGCCGTTATCCCGGCCAGCGCGGGGCTCATCTTGAGCACCTTGTACAGCGAGAAGTAGACCATACCACCGCCGGCTCCACCCAGCAGACCGCCGAAGATACCGCTCACGAAGCTCACCGTCGGGATACCGTGGCCCTCGGTACCAGGCGTCACGTACGGGTCTTGGTCCCAACCCGTGATCGGGTCCTTGTCCACCTTGGCGGAACACGGAGGGACGCCGACTCCGTAGATGTAGATGAAGTTACCCACGAGCATCGTTATCGCGATCATCAGGGCTGCACCGATGGCGCCGTTCCACAGGATCACGACGAACGGCTTGTCGCTCATGGCGGCGGCCGTGATCAGTCCCGTCAGTCCGGAACCGGCGGCCAGCTGCGTGGTACCGGTTCCCACTCCCGTCGCCGTCGCCATCGCCGCCGGCGCTCCGCCCACCGGTACGTAGTGTACACCGATCGTGATCAGAACGCTCCCGAAAGTCACCAGGATTAAGTTGGCGATTATCTTGTCTATGGAGAGCCACCAGGTGCCCAGGATGGCCACTATCGTGGCGGCTATCAGCAGCGGTATGGAGATACCGAATCCTCTAGCGTTAAGTCCCATCGAACGCTCCCCCTTAGATCGGGTCGCAGATCTCGTCCACGCTCACGTCCTCGTACGTGCCGTACTCCTTCCTGGCCTTCTTCTCGATCCTGTTGCTGATTATCAGCGCGGCCAGCGTCACGAGGGCCATCGCGATCACGCCGCCCCACGGACCGAACAGGCCGGCCCACGTGCTGAAGAAGATGATCAGACCGAAACACAGTCCCGTGGCGGGGTTGCCGAACTTGGAGCAGAAGAACACGCTGTCCATCGAGTTCCTGATGCCCGTCTCGGCCTTTCTGGTTATGTTACCGTGGGCGGCCACCGGTACACCGCAACCGAACGGGTAGTGCTGGTACAGTCTCTCGGCGCCGTAGTGGACGTCTCCCGTCGAGGATCCGATCGCGCCCACGGTGACTCCCCATAGGGCGGCCAGGAGCGGCATCGGGAACGGGTGCTTGAGTATCGACCACTGGATGTACGCCAGGGATACGATGCAGAACGTGGCTATCGCGCCGAAGCCCGCGATCGGTCCCAGGTGGGACAGCACCACGTCCAGGTAGATGGGGTGGCCGAACTCGGCGGCGCTGGCTATCCTACCTAGGTGGGCCGTGGTAGCGAATATCATGTGGACTGCGGCGTTGATACCAACACCTATGGCCACCGCGGCCAGGAAGGGTAGGCCGAACTTGGTCATGAACACCCAGGCTATGGTTCCGGCGATGGCGCCGTACATCATGTAGGACACGGGTTCTCCGGAGATGGCCTTGTTGAAGTACCTGTGGAAGTTCATCATCTGGGGCGCCAGCTGCACCTGGGAGTTGGGGTTCGACTGGGATCCAACGTCGGATTCCGCGTCCTCGAAGGCGCCCGCGATCGTCGCGAGGGCGCCCATGGTGGCGGCGATGCCGACCTCCGCCAAGCCTACCAAGGGTGGTACCCCCGTGGTTAACGTTGATTGAGGGAGGGCAAAAGAGAGTTACGTTATGGAGTTCGAAACGATTTGAAGGGTGGAAAGAGGGAGGTGGGGCGTTATTCGGCGGGGATTATGATATCCCTTTCGCCCGCGGGCTCGAACTCGCGCAGCGCTCCCTTGGCGAACTCCTTCCTCGGCTCCGTGAAGTCGAACACCAGCATGTCGTCGGCGAACGCCACCTTGATCACCGGGTGCACGCAGAACGCGTCGCCCCTGGCCGCGTGGGCGGCCTGCACGATACCGGCGTACTCGCCCAGGTGTCCCACGTTCATGGCGTAGTTCGGGTAGTTCGGTCCCCTCAGCTCGAGCGGTAGTCCCTCGTCGCTCCTCACGCTCAGCGAGTTGGCGGCACCGCACTGGTCCTGCAGGTCGTAGCCGTAGAAGCCCAGTCTACCGTGGGCCTCCTTGTGCAGGATCTGGGACAGGTACCAGCCGTTGACTCCGGCCTGGGCGTGTCCAGTCGCGAACGCCACGCTGCAGCCCGCGGCGGCGGCGCACACGGCGGCTCTCTGGGATCCTCCGAAGTGCGTCTCCATGGCGGCCGGGTACCTCTCGTACTGCTCCAGACCGTACAGGGTCACCTCGGTGGCCACGTCCTTGACCACGTCCATGTCCGGCTCGGCCTCGGCCAACCCGTACTTGTCCTCGACGTAGTCGAGACCGTAGTACACGTAGTCGTCCAGGATGTTGTCCGTGTACACGGCCGTGGCGTACTGCGTGAAGCCTACACCTCCGGACATGTAGGAACCCAGCCAGATCTGGTCGTACAGCATGGCTCCGGCGCCGATGACCTCCAGGGCGACCTTGGCCGGGTCGTCCGGGTACTTCCTCATGGTCTGGACACAGTCGGCCAGGATGCCGAACGGTACGCCACCGGGCTCGTTCTCACCTCTGGCCCTTCTGGCCGGTAGCATCTCGGCCATGTTGATTACCTCGGCGTGCTTGCTCGCGAAGGCGAAGTCGGACACGGCCGCTTCACCGGCGGCGATCTTGTAGGCGCAGATGAACGACATGGCGATCTGCATGGCGGCCCATCTGTACATGGTGGCTCCGTCGCACACGTGGCCGACGATCGTGGGCATCCTCAGGACCTGGTAGGTCTTGTTACCGATGGCCTTGATCAGCTGCTCGGCCTGCTCCTCCGGGAAGAGCTTCTCGATGTCGATCAGGAACTTGTCGTCGATCTCGTCGGCCAGCTCCAGGTCACCGGTCACGATCTTGGCGTAGCAGTCCCAGGTCAGTCCCGGGTGGATCTCGACCATGTGCTCCTGTACGACGGCTCCACCCGGTAGGGCGTGGTTCAGGGTCTCCATGTACTCGTTGATGGTCTCGGGCGTGACCTCCTTACCGAGTCTCCTCTCCAGTACCCTGTGGGCGGTGTCCATTCCGACGATCACGGTCCTCCTGATGTCGTCCCACATCTGCTGCATGGCGGCGTTGTTGACGAAGTGTAAGTCGTCACCTTCCACGAACACGTCGGTTCCGGAGACCTGGTACGGCATGAGCTTCCTCTGGCCGAGCGGCACACCGATGTCCGGGTTGTAGTGCGGTAGGCCGCCTCTCTTCTCCTCGACGATCTTGTCGGCCCACTTCTTGAACTCCTTCTTCCTCTCGGACTGCTTCCAACCGCCGTAAACGTAGAACTTGGTGTACTTCTCCTCGGGGTCCTCCTCGAACTTCTCCTTCAGGGCCTTCATGAAGAGCTTCTCCTCGGCTGACAAGGGGTGCGGCCCCCCTTCCGTTGGAAGGGGTGATCGGGATCGGGTTTAAAGGGTTTCCAACATACGGTGGGGGCGTGCGGTTGATACGGGGTGTTACGTGGGAGGGGAGGGTTTACTTACCCTCGGCTTCCTTCGGGTTGTAGCCGGCCAGGGTCCTCAACTCGTGGATCCTCTGGATGACCTGTAGGAGCTCCTCGTCCTCCCTGAAGGGCACGCCGTCGATCCTGTAGATGGTCGTGCGCTCCTTCAGGTCCTCCTCGTCGGCCGGGGCGCCCACCTCGATCGGCTCGTCCAGTTCGATACCGACCTGGTCCTTGACGTACTCGACGACGCCCTTCTCCTCGTTCAGCCTGTACCTCCTCAGGGCGTCGAACATGAGGCCGTTCTCGTCCAGCCTCAGGGAGTGACCGTGCACCGTGGCGCCTCTGACACCTGTCCTGGCGGGGTCGAAGATCTCGGTCTCGAGCAGCTCTTTCGCGATCTTCTCCAGGTCCCTCTCCCTGACCTCGATGATCTGCCTACCGGACAGGGTACCGGTGTCGACGCCCCTGTACCTCCACATGTACATCCTGGCCCTGATGTACGGGTGGATCGGGGCGAAGTACACGGAGTCCGTGAACTGGATGTACCTGATCCTGTCGCCCTGCTTGGCGCCGTCGGTCGGTTCCACCAGCTCGCGGATCGGGCACTCCGGCTCCTCCATCTCCTCGAGGGGTGGGTGCACGCTCGGGTACTCCTCACCGGGCTCCCTGTGACCCATCAGCCTGACGACGTCCTCGTCGGCTATCTCCCTGAGCTTCTCGAGCTCGTAGTTGGGGTTCATGTAGTTGCGTCTGTTCTCGGCGATGTCGGTCTCGCCCGGGTAGAACTGGGCCTTTTCGGCCATCTCCTCCTTCAAGGACATGGGGAGTACCCCCCGTGGTGACGGATCGCCGGGTGGCGTTAAAAGGGTTCCGAGAATCGGGGCGGTGCTACCCGCGGGGCGCCGGATAACACCGTTCAGCGGCGTCTCCTGGCGTAGGAGATGGCCCTTCTGACCTTTCGGATGATCTCGTTCATCTTCTCGGCCGGAACGGTCTGGCCCCGGATGACACCCGTGACTATCTCGACGACCTCGCCCTTGGTCTCGGGTTCCTCGGGCTCGACTATCCTCGTGCGGCAGCCCACCTCGGCGAAGTCCTCGAAGTCGACGGGGGTTTGACACACGATGACCGCGGGCACGTCGCAGTGCTTGAGTATGAGGCGGGCCTTCCAGACGATGTGCTGTTTGACGTTGCCGAGGTGGATGACGGCCACCTCGTGTTTCTCTATCCTCTCGACTTCCTCGGGTTCTATACCCATGGTGGCGCCGGTCTGGACGGGGGCCTCGGAGGGGACGCCGGAGCCCGCGTTGAGTACGAGGACGCTGGTGTGGATGCCGGCCTCTCGGAGTCCGTAGGTTATCTCGCAGACGGGTTTGGTGATGTGTCGGGCGCCGGGGGACATGGCGACGGCGACCACCTGGGGGGTTTCGGCCTCGGCTATGGTGCCCCTTTGGGCGAGGCTACCCCCTTTGCCCATTCCCATGGCTTCTCTGCAGTCCACGACGTAGGTCGTCCTTCCGACCTGCGAGGGTCAGTCCCCCTCGTCCTTCTTCCTACCCTTGAGTATGGCGACCCTGTCGGAGAGTCGGGCCCTGGGTTCCACCAGGCCCAGGAGTCTGTCGTCTATCTCTTCCACTCCCTTCTCCCCGAACTTGAGGTAGTCCGTGACGGTGGGTTTGGGCTTGGTGAACCTTCCGGTCTGTATCTGGAAGTCGCAGGGTAGTTCCTCCTCGCAGATCTCCTCGAGCTTGGCCACCACCTCGTCCAGGGCCTCTTCGTCCTCTATCTCGATGACTATCTGTCCCGTTTGGACCTTCATCTCGAACTCCGTGCCTCCGACCTCTATGGGTCGTCTTTCGGGGTGTTTCACGGGTTCGCCGCGGGCGGGCCCGTAGGGGACGTACTTGGGTAGGCCGGGGCCGTGGATGACTATGCGTCTGATGTGGTCCTCGAGTTCCTCCACTATCCTGTTGAGGAGGCGTTCGGTGGTTTCGGCGCTGAGGAGTCTGGAGGGGAATATCTGGACCTCGGGTTTGGCGCCCTCGGGGATCTTCCTCTCCAGCATCCTGGGTCTCTCGCGGGTCAAGGGGATCCTCCCCTATCGTTTCGATTTTTGTAACGATTCTGGGTGGGGCGTGAGGGGGAGGGGTTTAGCGCTTCGCCTCCTCGGCGGCGGCCTCGGCCACGAACTTCAGTGGCTCTCTGAACTCGTCGATCTCCCCGAACACGTCTCCGATCAGCTTGCTCGTGACCTCCGGGCTGAACATCTGGGTACCGGCGTCCAGGGCCATCGCGGCCGCCACCGGCGGGATGGCGAAGCCCTTCGAGTGCCTCGTCACGATGTGGTTACCGTGGAAGATACCCGGACCGCCTCCGCCGTAGATCGAGTGGCTGAAGAAGCTGAATCCTACGGCGGTACCCATGGCTCTACCGAAGTCGACGCCCGGTAGTCCTGTCTCGTACTCGAGTAGGTCGTTGTAGTACAGGATCGTGGCGCTGACTCCCTGGGCGGCCCTGGCGGCACCCTGGTTGACCATCACGGCGGCCACCAGACCGGCGGCCGCGTAGGCGTTCCACATGTCCACGTCGTTCATCTTGTACACCTTGAAGCCGGACGGTAGCTCCTCCTTGACCTCGATGATGCCGTCCTCCTCGGCCCTCTCCACGATCTCCCTGACCACGGTACCCACGGTACCCTCCTTACCGTGCTTCTTCACGATCTCGTACACCATGTTGTCGGCGTTCAGACCCTGGTAGGCCAGGCCCAGCAGGTGTAGCCTCTCGAACGGGCCCAGGGCGTCGCCCATCTCGAACATGGCCGTCTGCTCCAGGATCGCGGCCAGGGCGACGGCCTGCATGGCGTTCTTCCTCGTGGCGGCCACGATGTGGTTGACCATGATGTTCCTCAGGGCGTAGCCGACGCCCTCCTGCTTCATCGGGACGTCCAGCATCGAGGCCACGTTGCCGCCGAAGTAGTCGATGGTCTGTGGGTACCTACCGAACACGGCCGCCTTCACCATGTTGGCGTCCCACATGTCGACCTCGCAGATGTCGATGATGGCGTGCACGACGGCCATACCGGCCTGCATGGTTCCGGAGTACGGGTCGGCCATCACCTTCACGCGCTCGTAGGGCAGCTTGACGAGGAGTCTCTTACCGTCGTACATCGGGACGACCTCGGTGTCGTCGTCCTCGTACACGCGTAGCATCTCCTCGACCTTGTCGGCGATGGCCTCGGCGTTGTCGACGACCTCGACGTCCAACTCGCGGCCCGGGATCTTCATGCCCTTGCCGCCGACCGTGGCGTTCTGCAGGGCGTTCTCTATACCCTCCAGGTCGACGGCGACGGTCCTCTTGATGTCGTTGACGATGCTCTGGATGGCCTCGTTCTTCATCGGTGACAGTACCTCGATCGGGACCTCTTCGGCGATGCAGTTGCCTCTGTCGTCGTACAAGTCGACCTTGTCCTCGAACTTGTACTCCGCCATGGGGGAACACCCCCGTGGGCGAGGGATCGCCGGTGTCGACTTAAAGGGTTTCCTTATTCCGTGGTTCCGGCCACCCTCACACGGTATCGGGTTTTTAGCCGTGTCGAAGCCCCGCCGCCGGGGGTACGCGTTCTGCCCGTCCTCGCCGACGTAGGCGGGAGACCCGGTTTCGACTGCGGTGGGTTCTGCAAGTACTGCTACTTCAGGGGGGTGGACAGGCGGAAGGCCCGCCCCTTCGGGTGCAAGAACTGCCCCCCTGGCACCGTGGGTTGCGACTACTGTGGGAGGAGCGTCTGGGAGGACAACGGACCCTTCAGACCGCCTCAGGCCGTCCTCCAGGCCGTCCACATGACCATCGCCATGAGCGGGCCGCCCGAGGACGGTACGGTCGAGGTATCGGGAGGGGGAGACGTCAGCCACTACCCGTGGCTCCGGGAACTGATCGAGGCCCTCGTGGACGTCCTCGGGTTCGAGAGGGTCAAACTGGGCTACACGAGCTGCAAGGGGTTCGAGGACCCCGAGGTCGTCGAGGAACTGTGCGATATGGGCGTCGATTCCGTGTCGGTCACCGTGTTCGCGTGGGACGAGGATCTCAGGAGGGAGTGGATGAACGACCCGTCCCCGGACGTCTCGTTGAAGGCGGTGGAGGTGTTCGCGGACAGGTGTTCCGAGGTCGTGGCCGCCGCCGTGGTCATCCCGGGCGTCAACGACGGGGAGGTGCTGAGGAGGACCTGCGAGGAACTCGAGGCGCTGGGCGTGGACGCGTTCCTCCTCATGAGGCTCGGGACTAGGAAGGAACACGGTATCATACTCGGGAACGATCCCGTCCTCGACGTGGAACCGCATCCCGTGGACGAGTTCAAGCGTTTGGTCACGGAACTTCACGAGGAGTTCGACGGGTTGAGGGTCGTGGGCACCCCGGTGTGGGACCCGGAGACCGGGGCCCCGTTCGCTCTACGTTCCCTGGGTGAGGGGCTGAAGGATCTGCTCCCGCCCGTGGAGGTGCCTTTCTCGCTGATCACGGGTAGGATCGCGGCCCCGATGATAGAGGAGGTGTTCCGTCACGTCGAGGGTGGGGAAAACGTCGACGTGGTGCCCGTGGGGAAGGACATCGCGTGTTTGATCACCGAGGAGGATTTGAAGGGGTTGGACCCGGCGCGCCTGAAGCGTACCGTCGTGATACCGGGGCGCGCTCTCGTGCACGACGGGCGTGCAGAGGAATTGTTAAAACGAGACGGTTTCGGGAGGGTCGTGCTCCGGGGCCCGGACAGGCTCACCCTGGACGGGGAAGCCAGCTGCTGCCTCACCAAGGATGAGGTTCTGGAGTTCGAGCTGGAGGCGTTCCGAGAGCTGATCCAGACGGTCAACCTGTTGGGGGAGTGACGTTGGAAGACCACTTCATGGCCGCGCTGATGAGGATCCTCCCGGATCTCGAGGGCGCCGAGGACGTCAAGGCCCTCTTCCACAGGATAGCGAACGTGGCGGCCGAACAGAGGCTCGTCAACGACGACGGCGAGTGTTACACCGTGGCCGCGGTGGCCGCCATGCTCGTCCACGGTAAGCCGGAGAAGGCGAAGGAGATCCTCGAGGGTTCCACCGACAACCCGAAGGAGATGGCCCTCGTCTCCGTCGCCCTCCTCAGGGAGGTCGGCATGATCGAGGACGTGATGGGCGACAGGACGCTCAAACCCATCGAGGACGCCGTCAACGGTTCAGACGGTTTCGAGGGCGCTCTAGCCGAGATCTCCAAGGTCCTGGCGGACGGGGGCGAGGTCAAGAGACAGCCCGGACCCGACATGGCCTACATCAAGTCCATGGAAGGCGACATCAGGAACTCGTACCTCAGCAGGACGACGGGTTACACGCTCAACACGGCCCCCTCGGACTACTCGGACTTCGTCGAGGAATCCGTCCACGGGTTCGCCTACGCCAGGCATAACCCCTCGCACCAGTGGAGGATAAGGCTCTCGATAACCCCCCACGTCACGAACCCGCTGTCCCCACCCTCCATCATGAACACCCTGGAGCTCGTCGACGAACTCCAGGACAGGGAAGCGGTCGTGAAGGAACTGGGTGTATCCGAGGGGACCTTCGAGAGGTACTACAAGACCCTCGTCAGGTACCTCTTCGTGCACCCGGATCCCAACGTGTGTAAACCGACTAAACTCGGGAAGCGGGTCCTGGACGACGAGGAAAAGCTCGCGGAGGCCGTCCTCAGGAGGGGTTTCTGGGCCATCATAAGCAAGCATCCGAAGGGCGGCTCCGTCGCGGAAAGACTCGCCAAGAAGAGCGTGGTCAACAGGAACATGAAGTGGAAGGACGAAGTCGACATCAGCACCCTCGTCGACGCGGCCACGGACCACGAGAGGGCCGAGCGCGAGATACCGCTCCTCCTGGCCATACACGGGGACAGACTCAGCACCGCCCACCTCGCGGCCAGGGCCGGCGTGTCCACCAACGTGGCGGCGCAAGTCCTCGAGGAACACCTCCCGGGGCCGGACTGGAAGGAGGAGAGATTGGGCGTCTGAGCACGCCTTGCCCTACAGGCTGATAGTACGAGGGATAGTCCAAGGAGTGGGCTTCCGCCCCTTCATCCACAGACTCGCCGAAGAGATGGGCCTGAACGGGTACGTGAGGAACCTCGGTGACAGGGTCGAGATAGTCGTAGACGCCGACGAAGAACGCCTACGCGAGCTCGTTCGCAGGATCGAGGAAGAAGCGCCCCCACTGGCCAGGGTCACGGGGATCGACGTCGAGGAACACCCGGGTCCGGTCCCGGAGGGTTTCGAGATCAAAAAGAGCGGTTCCACCGAGGAACTCGAACCCCAAATGCCACCCGACGCCCCCGTCTGCGAGGACTGCCTACGCGAGATGTTCGACCCCGAGGATAGGCGGTACCTCTACCCCTTCACAGGATGCACCAACTGCGGCCCCAGGTTCACCATCATAGAGGGGTTCCCCTACGACAGGGAAAACACCACGATGGCGGACTTCCCCCTCTGCAACGCCTGCAAGAGGGAATACGAGGACCCACGGGACAGGAGGTACCACGCTCAGGTCGTCTGCTGCCCCGAGTGCGGCCCCAGTTACAGGCTCGAGGACACCGAGGGGAACGTCCTCGACGACGACTGTTTGAGCGCCATCGAGAAAGCGTGTGAGGCGATACTGGAAGGCGCCAAGGTCGCCATCAAAGGGATCGGCGGGTTCCACATCGCCTGCCTGGCGGACGAGGACGAGATCGTGCTGGACCTCAGGAAGAGGCTCGGCAGGCCCCAACAACCGTTCGCCGTGATGGCCCCAGACCTGGATACCGTGAAGAGGTTCGCCGTGCTCGACGAGACCGCCGAGCGTGCCCTCACGGGGCGAGAACGGCCCATAGTCGTCCTACCGAAGAGGGATCCCTTCCCGCTGTCGGAACACGTGGCCCCGGGTCTGCACACGGTGGGCGTCATGCTACCCTACGCCGGGATCCATCACGTGATGTTCCGGGAGTTCCTCGGCGACGAGGTCCTGATCATGACCTCCGCCAATCCACCTGGCCTCCCCATGGCGATCAGGACGAGGGACGCCAGGAGGACCCTGAAGGGCATAGTCGACCTCATACTCACCCACGATAGGAGGATAGCCGCGAGGTGCGACGACTCCGTGGTCAGGATCCTCAGCGGTACCGTGAGACCGTTGCGCAGGTCCAGGGGCTACGTGCCGGTCCCCATCGAGGTACCGTTCGTCCCCAGAGACGTTGTCATCGTGGCCTTAGGCCCGGAACTCGACGTCACCGCGTGCGTGCTCAAAGGGGGGAAGGCCTACCTCTCCCAACACGTCGGGAACGTGAGGAAAACGCCCACCCTGGACTTCCTGCTCGAGACCGTGGAGAGGTTCCTACGTCTCATGAACATGGGCTGGGACGACGTCGACGCTATCGCCCACGACATGCACCCTACCTTCGCGTCGACCGTCCTGGCCAGGAGGCTCGAGGAGGAACACGGTGTGGAGAGGATCCCTGTGCAGCACCATCACGCGCACGCGCTGGCCCTCCTCGCGGAACACGGGGTGGACCCGGGCGAGGAACAAGTGCCGGTGGTCGCCGCCGACGGCTACGGGTACGGGACGGACGGGAACGCCTGGGGCGGTGAGGTACTGCTACCCGACGGTGAGGGCGGTTTCGACAGGCTCGCCCACCTGGACCCGGTTCCGATGCCGGGAGGGGACGAGGCCACGAGGAGACCGATCAGGATGACCGCGGCCTACCTGTACGAGGCCGGGTGGTCGGAGGACGAGATTAGGGAGTACCTGAGAGGGGTAGTGAACGAGGATCCGGAGGCCCTGAAACACGGGGAGCGGGAGATCGAGGCCGTCCTGGCCGGGATAAAACGACCCACCGTTCTGACGACGTCGGCGGGCAGGTTCCTGGACGCCGTGAGCGCGGCCCTCGGGGTCTGCCGTGTGAGGACCTACGAAGGGGAACCCGCGATGAAGCTCGAGGCCGTGGCGGCGGGGGAGGAGCGGGGGGAACCGATGCCCTTACCCGAGGTCGTGGAGGCCGCGGTTACGGAGGGCGACCCTCGCATCGCGGCGGTCGCCCACGCGTCCCTGGCGGAGGAACTCCACGGGGCCGTGGAGGATTCCGTCGAGTCCCCGGACGCCGTCGGCGTGACCGGTGGCGTTTACAACAACGAGCTGCTAACGGCCGACGCCAGGACCAGGTTCGGCCCCTCCCTCCTCGAGCACAGGGAGGTACCGGCCGGGGATGGAGGGGTCTCCCTGGGGCAGGCCGTGGCCGCGGCCCTGTACCTCCGAGGGTGATCGGGGGTGCTTCGGATGGTCAGGAAGGTGGAACCCGAGGTCGAGATCGAGGCGGGGAACGAGAGGCTCCGGCTGGTCGGGGACGAGGCGATGAAGATCCTGGGCCCCTACCTCGTGGAGAGGCTCAGGCGACTCGGATCCGAGGGTGCTGAGCGTCCTCGGCGCCTGAAAACGAGGGATCCCGACGAGATATGGAGAGAACTCATCGAGGAGGTGGAGGCTCTCATCGAGAAGAGGCAGGGGCACCGTCCATGAGCCTTCGGACCCTGTCCAGGAAGGCCTCCATCTCCCTCCAATGACCGCCAACCCAGTATCTCTTGCGACACTCGGGACACATCCACGTCACCTCGAACGGCCCCGGGTTCCCCTCCTCCACCCTCACCACCATCGCGTTACAGTCCGGACACCTCGACTCGTCCGGGTTCATCACCGGCTCATCGCCCAGGAACGTCAGCACCTCCGCCAACTGCCCCGCCACGTCCCCGGATTCGACCCTGATCGCCCCTCTCCCTGCCCTGTCGGCCAACACCCCGTCCCTCGTGATCAGGAGGTGCCCTTCGGCCGCTAGTTCCAGGAGAACCTCGTCCTCATCCCCTTCGTGCTCCCTGGGGTCCACGATGTCCCACGCGGATACCGTGGGGTAACCGAGGAGTCGCAGCCACCGGCACAGTTTCTCCAGCATGTGATCCGTTATCAGAAAGAGGGAGGCTCCCCCGAGCCCGTGACGTCGAACGGGTCGAGCCTGAGCACCCTCGCCTTCTCGAGGGCCTCGAGTAGGACGTCCGGGTCCACGCCGGCCTTCTCCAACTTGTCCACGAACTCAACGAGCTCCGAGAACGAGACCCCACCCGCGGTCAGACCCTCCAGTATCTCCAACACCCTGGACTCGACGCGGCCCGAGACGACGGCCTCCACGACACCGGCCAACGAATCGAACACCGTCCTGAGCGTCGAAGCCCCGACCGACCCCGCCCTGTCCAGGAGGGTCGCGACCAGATCGGTCGCTACCTTCAACACCTCCGGATCCGCACCCTCCAGCACCTCGGGGAGCCTCGAGAGCCTGAGCGCCTCCAACCTCTCGTCGTCAAGGTTGTCCAACAGCTTCCTCAACGGGTCCAACGTCGACACCATCCCCCCGGCCTTTCTACACCCGGCACGTCATAACGGCTGCGCCGGTCGGGATCAGGGGTCGAGCCCGTGGGGTCCTACGTATCGGTAGCGGTGAAGCTCACCGCCGGCGCCGTCACGGTGCTCCTGGGCTGCTGGCTGTTCACGTCGGTGCTGGAGTGGGTAGGTGCCAGGTTCGGACTCACCGCCGGCGCCGTGGGCAGCGTCATGGCGGCCGTGGCCACCGCCCTCCCCGAGACGTCGGTCCCCCTCGTGGCGGTGGCCGCGGGGTTCAACCCGGGGGTGGCGGAGGGAGCCATCCTCGGTGCCCCCCTCATGCTCTCCACCCTAGCCATGGGTGTGGGTGGTATCACCGTGGGGGTGACATCCGCGCTCGGCACGAGGGAGGGATACGTGAAGGCCCCTCACGTCGTCACGGACCTGAAGTATTTCCTAGCCTCCTACGGAGCCGTGTTGGCGGCGACGGTGTCCGGGTCCAGGATCGTAAGGATCGCGGTCTCGGTGGTGTTGATCGTCGTCTACGTCAAGTACGTGTTCGAGATCGTTAGGAAGGGAGGCTCCGTGGAGGAAGGCGGCGTGAAGATCGAGATAGCCGATCCCGTCAAGGCCGCCCTCGTGGCCACCGCTCTACTATCGGCCGGCGCCGTACTCATGGTGGGAGGGGCCGACGTCTTCGCCTCCGGGTTGGAGAGCCTCGCCCTGCTGTTGGGTTTGAGCGCTTTGACGGTCAGTTCGCTGATCTCCCCGGTGGCGACGGAACTCCCGGAGAAGGTGAACAGCGTGATATGGTACGCGAGGGGTAGGGACGAGCTCGCCATGGGGAACGTGACGGGGGCCATGGTGTTTCAGGCCACCTTTCCGGCCTCCGTGGGCCTGGTGCTCACGCCGTGGAACGTGACCGGGTGGAAGTTGACGTACATCCTCGTACCCCTCGCGGCGTCCGGGGCCCTCTACGCCCGGATGAGGTTAGGGGACGGTAGGGTGGAGTGGTGGTACCTCTGCTGCATGGCGTTCCTGTACCCGGTTCCCTTCCTAAGGTCTTAATCGCTCGATCCGACCACCTCGGCCTCCACGTTGGCCAGGAGTTCGAAGAGTTCCTGGGCGGCCTCCAACGCCTTCTCCACGGTCCTCAGGGACGGCTCCCAGTCCCCGCATTTACACCCCGTGTAGGCCACCTCCAATAGGTCCAGGATCTCCGACCTCCTCTCCGCGAACTCCAGTATCCTCTCGTCACCCACGGCCTCGGCCAGGGACACCATCAGGTCCCTTATCTCCGGTTCCGGACCCGGGTCTTCCCCCACGAGGGCGTGGGCGGCCCTGAGCCTGAACTCCATGGCGAGACCCACCAGGAGGAGCGCGAGGTCGGGGCTCCCCTCCTTCATCATGACCCTCGATGCCGCCAGGGAATCCCTCGCCCTCTTCAAGAACCTGTCCCTGAGCTTCCTCGCCGACACCTCCTCCACCCCTACGACCGGCCGAATCCCCGTGTACGGGGGGTATACGTGTTGGGGAACCCACCCCCCGTATCGTTTCGATGGTCGTAACGATACCTGGACGGCGGGAAGGAGAGGGGACGTTAGGAGGCGAGCCTCTGGTACTCCTCCTTCAGCTTCTCGTACTCCTCCAACTTCTCCCTCGGGATCGACGGCTTGACCTTCTCCGCCGCCTTCTCGAAGTGTCTCTTCTCCACCTTCAACTCCTCGAGCAAAGCCTCCTTCCTGTCCTCGAGCTCCTCCTCCGACTCGGCCTCCTTTTCTATCCGTTTCAACTCCTCCAACGCCTCCCTCATCGCCAACATGCCCGCCTCCATGCAGATGGCCTCGATATCGGCGCCGGAATACTTGGCGTCGTGCTCCTTCTCCTTCCTCCTCAGTATCTCGACGATGTCCTCGGGCGTCAGGTCCTCGTCCAACGGCATGTCCCTCGTGTGGATCTCCACGATCTCCTTCATCGCCTCCTCATCGGGCGGCGGCACGTACACTATCCTGTCGAACCTACCCGGCCTCAACAACGCCTCATCTAGGATATCCGGCCTGTTGGTGGCGGCGATGACGAACACATCCTCCGCGGTCTCTATCCCGTCCATCTCGGTGAGCAACTGATTAACGACCCTCTCCGTGACCCTAGACCCACCGATCTCGGTGCCCCTCCTCGGGGCTATCGCGTCGATCTCGTCGAAGAAAATGATACAGGGCGCCGTCTGCCTAGCCTTCTTGAAGATCTCACGGATCTTACGCTCCGAGTTGTGCAGTAGGATACCCTGACCGCCGACGAAGTTGTGACCAAGCTTCACCTCCACGACGTCGTACACGTACTCGTCGTCCCGGTTCAGCGGAACGATCTCCTTGATTTTGTCGAAGTACAGATGCTCGAGTTCTGCCTTCATGAAGCCGCCGTTCGCGGCGACTCGGTCTGAAACGTACTCGACTTCGACGTAGGCATACGGGTTCCCGACAAGCTCCGTTGGAACGTCCGAGCGGCCTCTTGTCCACTTTCTCTCCGCCAGGAACTTCCGGATCCGCTCATTCTTCTCGGACTGCACAAACCCTATCTTCTCCGCAAACTCTCGGATGTACTCTGATTTGGTAATCATGACGCGGTACCGCGTGCCTCCCTTCCCATCGCTGCACTCGTACTTACGCGCCATGATGCCCAAGATTTGTAGCGCGACCAGGACCTCGTCGGCCAGCCGCCTGCTCACGGTGCTCGCCTCGATGGTCGCGGACCGGCCGTGCGACTTCACCGAAAATGACCCATCGCCGGTGTAGTACCCGCGCAGTGCGGCGGTAAGCAGCTCGGGCTTCAGCGACAGGAGCGGCCCGAGCCGCTTTTCTTTGGCCTTCTTGCCCAGCTTCTCGCACAGTCGCCTGAACTTCCAGCTCTTGATCCAGTAGCTACTGTCGCTCTCGTAGTACTTGCCTTCCCATCCCTTCTTTCGCACGATTCTGTCGATTTCCTTGATAACCTCCGGATCCTTGTTGTGGATCCTGACAGCATTCCTTCGGTTCGTCAGGCTGCCCTCAGCCACATATAGTCCCAGCAGGAGAGCCAAGTCCTCGTCGATCTTGACGCCGTCGATCTCGTCTGAGTCGCCCGCCGGCAGTATCGCCGGTAGGACGATCCAGTCTCCCTCGGACAGCTCCGAGGCCGGCACGTCCACGATCTTGCCGTCTCGAACCGTGAATACGGAGTGATCCTCGGTGACGATGACCTCTCGGCCCGTGCGCGTGACGATCTTCACGAGATCGGTCCGGCGGCGGTGTCGGACGATCCTCTCCACCGGTGACCAGACGACGCCCTCGTCCGTCAGCGCGGCAACCTCGATGTCCCGGCCTTCCTTCCACATCTCGTAAAGCTCCTCCACGGGGAAGGGCCCGACCTCACCGTCGACCTTCGCCCAGACGACCTCGTCGCCTGGGATCGACTCACCCACCCACTTGCTCAAGACCTCCGGGCCCTTGACGGCGATGAAGTTGGCGTCGGACTCGTTGGCTACGGCTTTGGCGAGGAGGGTCTTACCCGTGCCCGGCGGACCGTACAGAAGCACGCCCTTGGGTGGCCTGACCCCGAGTCGCTCGTACAACTCCGGGTACTTGAGCGGGTATTCGACGGCTTCCCTCAGCTCCCGCTTCACGTCCTCGAGGCCTCCCACGTCGTCCCACGACACGTCCGGGACCTCGACGACCACCTCCCTGAGCGCGGAGGGTTCTATCTCCTTCAGCGCCTCCATGAAGTCGTCCATGGTGACTTTGAGTTCCTCCTCGATGCCGGGCAGTTCTTCGGCTTCGAGGACCCTCTCCAGGGCCTCCCTGTAGTCCACTTCTCCCTCTTCCTCCTCCGCGCCGACGGACGTGAACGCCTTCTTGAGGGCCTCCTTCTTCTCCTCCGGGATGTCCGCCTCGTGGATACCCTTCTCCAGGACCTCGCGTAGTTCCTCGTCCGTGAGTTCGGAGAGCTTGGCCGAGACCTCTTCCGCTTCTCCGCCCTCCTCCGCCAGCTTGGCTCCTATCCTTCGGATGGCCCTCCTCAGCGCCTTCAGACCGGCGCTCTTACACAGGGCCTCCAGGTCCGCGCCCGTGAAACCGTGCGTCAACTCGGCTATCTTGTCCAGGTCCACGTCGTCGGCCAGGGGCATGTCTCTCGTGTGGATCTGGAGGATCTCCTTCCTACCCTCCTTGTCCGGCACCCCTATCTCGATCTCCTTGTCGAACCTACCGGGTCTCCTGAGGGCGGGGTCGATGTCGTCCGGTCGGTTGGTGGAGGCCAGCACCACGACCCTCTCGTCCTCGGAGAGACCGTCCATGAGCGTGAGGAGTTGAGCCACGACCCTCTTCTCGACCTCGGAGGTCTCGCCACGCTTGGGGGCTATCGCGTCGATCTCGTCGATGTAGATGATGGCCGGGGCGTTCTTCCTGGCTTCCTCGAAGATCTCACGGATGCGCTGCTCCGACTCGCCCACGTACTTGCTCATGATCTCGGGGCCGTTGATGGTGTAGAACTTGGCCCCGCACTCGTTGGCTACGGCTTTGGCGAGGAGGGTCTTACCTGTGCCCGGCGGACCGTACAGAAGCACGCCCTTCGGGGGCTTGATACCGAGTTCCTTCAGGAGCTCGGGTCTCTTCAGGGGGAGCTCGACGTATTCCCTTATCAGTTCTATCTCCCTGTCGAGGCCGCCGATGTCGTCGTACGTGACGTCGGGTATCTCGGCGGCCTTGGCCAGGTCCTCGGAGTAGGGTTTGATCTCGATCTCGGTCTCGGGACCGATCACGTTCGCGTCCTCGGGCTCGACGGAGACGACGAGGAGGGATTCGGGGAACTTGACCAGGACCTGGCCGGCTATGGTCTTACCTTGAACCTCGAGCGGGATCACGTCGCGGGGGGTCGCGGGGATGGGCTCCCTCCTGGCTCTAGAAGCCACGTACGCCTTTATCTGGCGGAGGATGTCTTGCTCGTGCTCCTTGGTGAGTTCCTCCTCGACCTCCTCCCTGAGGCCGGCCTGAACGGGCACCACGACCTTCTCCGTGGGCATGAGCTCGACGCGCTCGGCGACCTTCTCCTCGGTCGCCTCGACCTCGACGGGTTCCCCAACGGACGCGCCCGCGTTCTGCCTCTCGTACTTGTCCATGCGGATGATGCCCTTGCCCACGTCCTCCCTCCTGGCCGGGAGGACACGGGCCACGGTGGTCTTGGAGCCGCGGATCTCGACCAGGTCCCCGGGCTCAACCCCTATCGCGTCCCGGGATTTCTTGTCGATACGGACCACACGCTTACCCACGTCCTCGGGGTAAGCCTTTTCCACACGCAGCTTCACGGCCACGTCGCCGTTCCCCCTAGCCGCTCCCACTTCACGCGGTTTCCATCCTTAAAATAGGTTAGATCCGTGGGGTAGCCGCCTTGCGCCGGTGCTTCCCCGACGTCCAGAGCGCCTCCCCTCACATCCCGGCCCACATCACCCGGGTCGGGATAACCGGCGTTAAGAAGCTCGTGAAGATCCCCAGGCCCGGCAAACGCCCGATAATCCTCGTCTCAACGTTCAACCTCTTCGTGGACCTCCCCGCGCACCAGAAGGGCATCCACATGTCGAGGAGCCACGAGGTCCTATCTGACGTGTTGGAGGAGCTCGAGGAGTCCGTCGAGAAGAGAAGGGTCGTCATCGAGGATCTCTGCGCCTGCATATCCCGCCGCCTGCTCGAGAGACACGAGTACGCCACGCGCTCCGAGGTTCAGATGACGGGCGAGCTCATCCTACAGCGGGAGACCCCCGTCACGGGGTTGAAAACGCAGGAACCGTACAAGATCATAGGTAGGGCAGTCTCCCGCAGGTCCGAGGACGGCATCTCCACCAGGAAGATGGTCGGAGCGGAAGTCGTCGGTATGACCGCATGTCCCTGCGCCCTCGAGATGATGAGGGAGGACTGCAGGGAGAGGATAGCGAGGCGCCTGGTCGAGGAACTCGACATGGACCCCGAGGAAGCGGACGAGCTGGCCGAGGTCATAGTACGTGAGGACGTCCACCCCATGACCCACAACCAGCGCGGCGTCGGTACCCTGATGATCGAGGTGCCCGAGTCCGAGATGGTGAGTATCAACGACATCATCGAGATAATAGAGGAATCCATGAGCGCCGGTACCTACGAGCTCCTGAAGAGGCCGGACGAGCTCGCGGTTACGAAGAAGGCGTGCGAGAACCCGAAGTTCGTGGAGGACTGCGTCAGGGAGATGATGAAGAGGGTCGTCGAGAGGTTCGATCACCTACCGGACGACACCGTGGTCGTGGTCCGTCAGGTCAACAAGGAATCCATCCACAAGCACGACGCCTTCGCGGAGCGCGTCACGACGATGGGGGAACTCCGGGAGGAGCTGGGAGGTGGTTGAAGGTTGCAGGGCACGCCGACGCACCTGCACAGGATAGCCCGCGAGATAATGACGAGACTGGGCGCGTTCGAAGGCTCCAGACCCCTCCTGGACGACATCGACGCGCTGATCGTGCGGGGCATGTCCAGGGGCGAGGACTGGGACATGGAGAACCTCCAATCCTTCCTCGAGGACGTGCTGGAGGACGTCGGCGTGAAGACCGTCCCGATAGACTCGGAAGAGGGACTGAAGCTGCTCGAGGAGATGGGTGAGTTCGTGGCGGAGAGGATCCAGGCCAGCTACGCGGAATCCGAACCCTTGGCCCCCGTCGTGGGACCGGACGAGGTCGAGAGGGCCGTGGCCGAGGGGGCCATAGTGATCGACCCGCTGGGCGTCAAAGGGATGATGAAGACCCTACGGGACATGGGGTGCGAGGTCGGCGTCGCCATAGGCGAGACCAAGGACGACATAGGGGTGTTCCTGGCCGCCTGGGGGGACAGGAGCGGCGTCGGACCGAAGTCCGTGGAACTCGTCGTCGCCAACCTCGCCATGGTAAGGGGAGAATCCTCGGATGAAGCCTGAGGAAGCCGTCGATGTCGTGGAAGACGTGGGTACGGGGACGCCCTGTTACGTGTACGACGGGGACGCCATTGCCGAGAGGGCCGAGGAGTACGTCGAAGCGGCATCGAAAGCGTTCCCGGGGCGCTCCGTGGTCTGCTACGCCGTTAAGGCCAACTTCAACCCCGGGGTGCTCGAGACCGTCCTGGAGGTCACCCGGGCGGCGGACGCCGTCTCCCTGTGGGAGGCCAAGCTGGCCGGGTCACTCGGCGCCGAGACCATCGTCCTGAACGGTAACGCCAAATCACGGGAGGAACTCAGTACGGCGGTGCGCGAAGGATGGATCATCAACGTCGACTCGGCCGAGGAACTGGACACGCTCGAAAGGATCGCACGGAGGGAGGACACCGAGGCCAAAGCCGCCCTGAGGGTCAACCCCGAGGTGGACCCGGAGACACACCCTCACATAGCCACGGCCGTCAAAGGATCGAAGTTCGGGGTACCCCTGGACGAGGCGGAGGACGTGTGCCGGCGCATGATCGAATCCGAGCATATCGAGTTCCTAGGTCTCCACTACCACATCGGGTCCCAGATAACCGACCTCGATCCCTTCGTCCAAGCCCTCGAGTCGGTGGCCGACTTCCTCAGGGATACCGGTCTCCTCGAGGAGATATCGTACTTGAACGTCGGCGGAGGGTTGGGTGTCAGGTACACCGACGAGGACCCACCTTCGCCGGGCGAGTTACTCGAGACGCTTTCTCCCGTCTTGAGGGAACTCTACGACGAGTCGTCCGGCTTCGACCTGTACCTGGAACCCGGGCGGAGCGTGGTCGCGGAGGCCGGGATGCTCGTCACCGAGGTCAGGCTGGTGAAGAGATCAGGGGGTAGGACGTGGGTCTTCGTGGACGCGGGGATGAACGCCCTGATAAGACCCGTGCTCTACGACGCGGAACACAGGGTGGTGTTCCCGGGGGCGGAAGGGGACACCGTGGAGGCCTCGGTGGCCGGCCCCCTGTGCGAGAGCGGCGACGTCCTCGCCGAAGACGTACCCGCACCCGAGGGGCTGGAACCCGGGGACAAGGCCGTGTTCATGACCGCGGGGGCTTACTGCGAGTCGATGGCTTCCAACTACAACTGTCAGCCCTTACCGGCCTCGATAACGGTCAAGTCGGGCCGTCCGGTCCACGTCAGAAGGGTACAGGCTTATGACGTCTTCCTCGGATGCTGGTCGGGTGAGGAAGGAGGTCCTTAGGGCCCTCACCAAGGGCCCCTTACCCAGGAAACGACTGATGGAGAGGGTACGGGGGAACAGGGGTCTCGTCAGCAAGACGGTCAACGAGCTCAGGGACGAGGGGCTGATAGAACCGACGGACCGGGGCTTCGCACTCACCCCCGAGGGTCTCAAGGCCCTGGTCGAACCGGAGCGACGATTCGAGTACCGGGACGAGAGGATCGAGTTGTCCCGGGAAGGGGAGAACCTCGAGGAATTCCTGCGCGTCATCAAGGGTGAATCGAAGAGCAGGACGGGTAGCATCGTCGTGACCACGAGGTGTGACATGAGGTGTAAGTTCTGTTACTACAACCTCGTGAAGGAACACGTGGATCTGGAGCCCGAGGAGACGCTGGAGGAAGCGGAGAGAAGGGTGAGGGCGGGTAACAGGGAGATCGTACTACAGGGTGCGTCGCCTCACTTACTGGACGGGGACCTGGTCGAGGCCGTCTCCATGATCAAGGAGGAACTCTCCGTCGACGTGGCGGTCGGAACAGGGCCGACGATCCCCGTCGACCTCCTCGAGGACCTCAAACTCGCCGGGCTGGACTACGTGAAGTTCAGCCTCTCCGGTAGAACCCCGGAGGAATGGAAGGCCGTGACCGGGAGACGGAAGGGCTTCGAGGAGCTTTGGGAGGCCGTGGCGTGGTGTTTAGCGAACGGCCTCGAGGTTTCCTTCGTGGGTGGCGTCGTCGGTCTTCCGGGGATCCCACCGGAAGCCGACGCCGAGAGGGTCGCCGCGATAAAGGACCTCAACCCGGGGAAGAGCGTGATCCAGTTCAATCCCGCTCAGGATCCCGTGAAGGGTCCTTTTTCCGGCCCGGGTGTACTCAGGACCGTGTACGAAGGTGTGAGAAGGCGCGTGAAGGGTGAGGTGTTCCTGAAGTCCTGTTGCGTGACCCCCGCGTCGATGACGGTCTTTGAAGCGTTGGGAGGGTTGGTCGACAAGGTCGTTTGCATGCTCGGAAGGGAGTGTCGCGAGTACCACGGGTGTCCGTTCACGGGGAGGGTGCTGGAGCAGAAGATACTCAACGTGCTTCACTCGAGCGGTTCCCCGCTGAGCGTCAGGGAGTTGGCAAGGAGGACGGGTATAGGTCGGGCGAAGTTGAGCAAGAGGCTCAGGTCCTTGGAGAGGAGGGGTGTAGTTGAGAGGACGGAGGAGGGTTGGAGACTCCGTTAGTCGTCGGCTTCCGTGAGTGCCCTTCTTGGGTTGTCCACGGTGGGTTCTCCGTCGAACCCGTGGGCCTTCATTATGGTCCGGACGGTCTCTTCGTCGGGTTCGATCTCCACGACCTCGTACCCCGCCGCTTCCATGAGCCTCCGCATCAGCGGGTAGTACGACTTGTCCGAGGCCAGCATCGCGATCACGGGCGTCCGGAGGAGCACGTTGACGAGCGTGAGTCCTAGAGCGGCGATTAGGACGGTGAACTCATCGACGATCGGGATCCTGCGAAGTTCGGAGAGCATGAGGGCGTCCCCTATAAGTAGGGCATCCGCTCTTAGCACCGATCGGAGACCTCCCGACCGTTTCAGCGTCCTGATCACGGTCTTGATGCTGGAAACTGGTAAGTTTTTATCGAAGGTTAACACGATGACGTACGGAACGTCGACCGCCGCCAGGGCGGTCGTCGATTTGCCCGCCCCGGGTTCACCGACGAGGAGGACGTTCTCGCCCCCCTTCACGAGTTCCCTGACCCTCCTCACGTACTCCGTCTCGACCACGGGATGATCGGGGGGTTCCCAGGGCTCGGTTCGGTACTCCTCCTCGTGATCCTCGTCGGAATTCACCTCGTCCACGATCATATCGACGAGTCTGGGGAGTACCCGTACCATGTACACGGGTAGGAGCATAGAGTCCCTCCTGACGCTGTTATCACGGGAGTTCGGGGGCATGTTCGAACCCGTCCCCGTGGTTGAGGAGAAGGAAACTGTTAGAGTTTCTATCCCCGAGGAAAAGGTGGAGTTCTGTCTCAAAAAGGGCATCTTCATGAAACCGTTTTTGAAGTCGTTGGCCAGGCTCGCCCGCGTGGCCGATGAACAGCTCTCCGGACTCGAGAGCTTCGAGCTCGTTAGGGAGGAGGACAACCTCCTCTCCCTCAGGTTCAAGGGCACGATGGGATCGATGTCCGTGACCGCGCTCTCCGAGACCACCCTACCCGTGAGGCTCATCTCGCTCTTGGCGAGCAGGAAAGGGATCAAAAAGTTCAAGGTAACGCACAAGGCGTTCATGACTAGAAAGATATCAAATGGTGTAGCTACCGTCAGCTTCGTGGATGATAAACACTATGAAATGTATGAAGAATACGTTAGTAGACTGGATGAGTTAGGTTTGAGTTGTGCCGTCGGATGGCTGAACAAACTGGGGTTGGAGGCGTTCTTCCCGAAGAGTATCGATGCGTTGCTAAGGGGATGGCACAGCGTTAAGGCTGCTTCGGCGCTCATGGAAGCGGGTCTCACCGATGTACTGTTACTGGAGCATAATTATTCCAAGTACGTGTTTAGGGAGTTCCATAACGAATTTAGAAAGCGGTGGGAGAGGGATAAGATAGCTTACAAATCCCCGCTAGGTGAATTGTCGGACGAGCACGTGGACGACATACTGATGGCGCACGAGTTCCTGAAGAGCATCGGGATGGACGTTAGGGGCCTCCTGACGGTGATACTCCGGAGCGATAGGATGGTCGTCAAGACGACAAGGAAGGAGAGCACCGTGTGGTACGACGATATCAGGGAGGATATGTTTTCGGCGATGGAAAAGGTGGAGAGGGAACTCGTGGACAGGAGGAGGCGTTAGCCGGCGGACTCCGAGATCATCTCCACGAGTTTCTTGAGCTTCTCCCTCACTTCCTTCTTCCTGTACGGGTTGACCGTTACGACGCCTCCCCCGACGTCCTCGGTCAGTCTCTTGAATATCACCGGTCCCGTGTGCTCGAACTCGTCCTCGATGAGCAGCGCGTAGAGCTCCACGTCGTCCCTGTCCTTCAGCAGGCTCCTTATCTTGATGAAGTCGTCGTGCATGAAGATAGCGTCCGTGATGTAGATGACCTTGCACGTGCTGTAATCGAGGCCCTCCAGCGAGTCCAAGGCTTTGACCAGTGGTTTCACTGGATCGGTACCTCCGCCGGCCGGGATGTTGATTATCTTCTCGATGAGTTCTCTCTTGTTCTTCACCTCCTCGAAGTCCTTGAGCTCGTGGACGTCCGACCTGAACGCCCAGACGCCCACGTTTTCCATGCCAACGGTCTCGAACAACGCCGCCGCCAGGGTCGCCGCCACCTCCATCTTCTCACCGCTCATGGACCCGCTGGCGTCCAGTAGGATGGCCACCTTCGGCTCGTCCTTGTTCCTGTACTCCCTCCTGTACAGGGTGAGGGGGACGTTCTTGAACACACCCTCCTCCAGGCTCCTCTCCCAGTCGACGTCCATGAGGAAGTCGGCCTTGTCGAAGCCCTCCAGCCATCCGAAGTGGGCCTTCGCCTCTCCCCTCTCGATCTCCTCGAACTCCCTCGAGATGTCGTGACCCTCGTCCAGTATCTTCATCGACTCGCTCTGCAGTATCCGCAGGAACTTCTTCCTACTCGGGAACGACCTGTCGATGATGAACTTCGGGTCTTCCCCCTTACCGACACCGGAGGCCGTCACTTCGGAACCCGTCGGGGGCATCTCGCCCTCGTCCGGGGCACCCTGCGGTTCCTCACCGGCGCCTACGCTCAACGTCCCAGCCTCGTCCGCCACGCCGGAGGTCTGGCCTTCGGCCGAGGTGCCTTCCGCCCCGCCGGCCTCGCTTTCCTCGCCCTCGGACTCGGCCGGCAGTTCCCTCGCTATCCTCCGGAGTTCCTCCTTCAGGTCCTTCGGGACGTGGTAGTTCTGCTCTTCCGCCCTCTCGAGCTCCTCTATCACGCGCTCGACGACGTTACGACCCACCTTCTCCGCCCAGTCGCGGAGGGACTGCTTGACGGTCTTCAAGAGCCTGTTAACGTGCTGCTTCTTCAGTTGCTCGACGGCCTGATCGTTCTTGGGGAGGCCCTTGGTCACCGTCGAGGCCATCACGTTGGCCTGAACGGTGGCCAACAGTGGGTTCCTGAAGTTGGACCTCCTCTCTATGCCTTCGACCACGAACTGGGCCTGTTCGAGGCTGGCCGTGTAATCGGAAACATCCTCTCCCGTCTTCTCCTCGACGTGATGGGGATCCATCGGGGCGCCTCGCTTGTAGGCTTCCACCGGGTCCGAGGCGGGGCCCTCCTGCGTCAGCTGCTTCTCGAGGGCTTTCTCGAAGGTCTGGGCCGCCGTCTCCCACCTCTCGTCCGCCTCTTGGAGCGCCTTGGAGACCTGGTGAGCCCTGTCGAGGGCTTGGTCGATACCCTGTTCCTCGGCCAGCCTGTTGAGTCCCTCGGCTAGTTCGGACAGGAACTCCCTCACCTTGTTCTGGAACTGAGGATCGGAGAATGTCTTCTGCAGTTCTTCCGAGTCCGCGGCGTAGGAGTCCGGGGCCTGAGGAGATGTCATGGCCTCGATCCTGTTCTTCATGGGCGAGCCGATCTTGTTCATGACGTCGAGCCTACCGTGTTGGGTGAGCTTGTCCACGACGGATCTGGGTACGTGCTGGCTGAGGAGGGAGCCTATCATGGATTCGTCCGTGATGTTCTCGAGCATGCGTTTCTTCTCGGGACCGAACACGGCGGTCTTGATTATGTCCATGAGGGCTTCCTCGGATAGGACGCCGCCGAACTCCTCCAGGACGCGCTCCATGTCCTCCCTCGTCGGTGGCTCGTCCGGTACCTCCTCGCCCTCGATGTACTGCTCCAGTTCCTCCTTGACGTCGTCCCCTACGTGTGGGTAGAACTTGGCGAGGGAGCGGAGGGCTTCCTCGTCGACGTCCGTCTTGGATAGTATCCTTTGGAGTTCCTCAGCGACTATGGCGCGCGCTATCATCACGCGTTCGTACTCGTCGAGGGGTTTGTTCACGCCGTGCCTCGCGAAGTGTCTGATGGCCATGTCCACGAAGGTTTCGAGGTCTATCCTGTCCTCGTCGGCCAGGACCACCATCTTGCGGAAGAAACCCTCGGCTAGGTCGGGAGGAGCGTACACGTCCCCCCTACGCTTGAGGCGTTCCATGAGTTCGCCTACCACGTGTCGGGCTTCGTCCAGGGAGATGTCGGGTTTGTCGGTCAAGGCCCGTCACCCGAGGACGGGCTTGAGTTTCTCGGCGATCTTTCTCTCGAGGGCGTTACGACGGGTTTCGAACTCGTCCATGTTCTCGGAATCCAGGAGCAGGTCGGACAGGATCTTGTTCGCTATGTTGCGGGCGACGGTCTCGACGTCGTACCCCATCTTGACCCCGAGGGCGACGGTTTGGGCCACATCCTTGGCCACGTCGACGCCCTTGCCCATGTCCTTGACCAGGACGGCCAGGTCCTTCAGCACGTCCTCCAGGACCCTGTTCAGGTCGACTATCCGGGAGGCGGACTCGAGGGCGATGCGCTTGTAGATGGAAACGTCGTATTCGCCCCAGGGTACTAGCTCGACCCTCCTGAGGAGGGCCTCGTCGAAGTTGGTGGTTCCCTTGCCCTCGGGGTTAAGGGCGCCTATCCTCAGGATGGCCCCCGTCTCCCCGAAGTCTATCGGGGAGTGGGGGATGTAGATCGTGTCGATGTCCTTCTCGAAGATATGGATGAGCGTTGGTATCATGTAGCCCGGGAACCTGTTCACCTCGTCGATGAAGAACAGACACGCTCCCCTGCGTCGAGCCTCGTTCACCACGTCCTTCAGGTAGCCACCGACGTAAATAATCTCCTTCAGGGCCTCCACGGCTTCCTCGTACTCCATGCCCTCGAACTCCGTGAACTCCTCCGCGATCTTGTCCGCGACCGGGAGTGCCGCCACGTCGACGCCTCCTATGAACTCCTGCTCCCTCGCCTCCTGGTGACCCCTCATCACGATGACGGGGACGTCGTAGATGTCGCCCAGGAGCCTGACGAGCTTCGTTTTACCCGTGCCCGGGGGACCCACCAGGAGGACGGGGGTGCGTTCCACGACCAGCGTCATGTACATGGCCGCGAAGTCGCGCCTGTGTTGGTCGTCGAAGAAGTACCCGCGCTCCTCGAAGTCCCGGATGACGCGGTTGGGGTCCTTGGGGAGCTTGACGTAGTCCTCCTCGCCCTCGAAGACTATCCAATCGTCCTCGATGCTGACCTTAGGTTTCATAACGATCTTGCTCACGGATCGTCGCCCCCTTCGGGAAAAGCCGAATGGTCTTCGGGGGAATCCTTAAATTGAAAGCGTGGTGGACGTTGGCCGCGGCCGGCGTGGCCGCGGTGGTGGCCTTCGGTACGGGGTTGGCCGTGGGCCTACCGCCGGTCCAGACGGAGAAACCGAGGAGGAACTCCTGGGAGGTCTCGGCCCTGTTCCCCACGCCCGTGATCGGGGCGGGGGTCGCCGTGGTGTTGGATAGGCTGATAGGAGCGTACTGGCCCGTGCTCGGCGTGGTGTCGGGGGTGTTCGCGGCGGTGTTCGTCAAGAACATCGAGAAGGTGTTCCCCCGACCGGATCAGGGGTGAGGAACGCTGCCGACGGCAGCTTTCACGGCGCTGGAAATCGGCGTCGCCGCCGTCATGGCGTGGCTCAATTTCGTTCTTATAGATATACTTATGGGACTCCCGGAGGGCCCGGGCGTCGAGGGAGCCCGTGCGATCGCCGAATCCGTCGAGGAGCGCGGAGGCGACATCTCCGGCGGCTACTTCATGGGCAACATAGTCTGTTCACCCGACGCCTCCGCCGGCACCCTCCTCGCCTCCGTCGGCTACGTCTGCATGGGCATCCCCGGAGGGATCCTAGCGGCGCTCGGCGTGTACATCGGAAACAGACTGTGCGCGGACCCCGGGTACGCCGGTACGACGGGATCCCTCACGGCCACGGCCCTCGTAACCCTGTACGACAAGGTCCTAGGTATGGACCCCACCTGCTTCGTGGCGGGCATGGTGATAGCCATCACCACCCTCCACGGGCTGGACCACCCCAGGGCCTCCAGACTGCTGGGCGATATGGCACGTAGGCTCAACCGGGGGCCGAAAACGTGAGCGTGGCCGCCGAAGCGGTGATAGCGGCCATCGTTATCTTCGCGGCGCTCCGGCTTTTAGTGGCGAGGGACGTCTACGCACAGATGCTCTACCTGAACGTCGTCGGCTTCGGGATCTCCGGCCTCATAGGTCTCACCTGGAGGACGGACATGGGCCTCGTGGCGGCCCTCTGCACCTTCGTGTTCTCTACCCTCGAATCCAACGCTATTGCCTACACGCTGGACAAGGTCAGGAAGATACGGCGGGAGTCCGGAACATGAACTGGCTCCTGACGGCCTCCCTCACGATATGCGGGATAGGGGCTGTGGCCACGGTCCTACGAAGGGACCCTCTGGACAAGTTACCACCGATAGGGCTCATGAAATCCGGCCTGATAGGCGCGGTGGCGGCCGAGGGATACCTCGACGTGGCTGCCGCGGCGGTCGTGCTGGAGGCCGTCGGCACGATCATGTTCTGCGTCTACCTGATCAGGATCGAGGAGGTGAGACGAGGTGAGCGTCCCAGACCCTGAGGTCATAGCGTGCGTCGGAGGGGCCCTATGCGTCCTAGGAACCCTCGGGGCCGCCGTCGGACCCAAGCGGCACGATCCCGTGGTGAAATCCCTGAACCTCGAGGTCGCCGGGGTGGGGATCTGCCTCCTGTTCCTGGCGTTCAACCACATGCTCGCACTACTCACCTACGTGGCCGTAGGAGCCTTCGCGACGCCCATCCTACTAAGGGCAATACTGAGGGTGGAGGCAAGTGGGCGTGATAGAGAGAATATCGAGGGCGTACAACGCGATCAGACGCCCCGATAGCATGGTGTCCGCGTTTTGCCTCATGATGGTGATCATATCCGCGATAGGGCTCTTCCACCACTACAACTACGACAGGAAGCAACTCTACCCGAGGCCCGCCCCACAGGAGCAGATGAAGGCCGGGGACCCCCTCGCCCCCTACGACAGAGGAGGCGTCCCGCTCAAACACCCCGGCATAGTCGTGTCCCAGTACCCGCGGTTCGAGCCCGTCAGGGGATGGATCACGTCCTACCTCACGCCGTTCACGAGGTGGCTGGCTAAACACTCGAAGCACTGCGGCACCACGATCGTCTCCCACCCGGGAGGCATACTCGATGAGATCCTGTACTACACGAGAGGGTTGGATACCATCCTCGAGTCATCCATCATGTTCGCCGCGTTCGTCGTGTTCTCCTGGATCGTCCGCATGAAGACGATCGGCGAGGACAACATGGAACGGGAGAGGGAGTAACGCCCTATGACCGAGATCCTCGTCCCGAAACTCGTCCCCCTGATAACGGTACACCTCTACAAGATAGCCGTGGCCGCGGGCGTAGCCACGGGCCTGATAGCGCTGGCCGACATACTGGCGGACAGGCGTCCCCTGAACAGGCTGACGATGACCGATGCCGTCGAGATAGGGGCCCTCGCCCTGCTCGCCTCGGTCGGAACCGACCTAGCCGAGTGCCTCATCCTACCCGGACTCGTGGTCGGACTCGCGGAGCTGATGGCCACTTCCGAGGCCATCATAGCGAGGTACGCGGGGCCGAAGAGACCCACCTTCGAACCCCTAGACATGGAGGTCCTGAGGACGGCCCCCAAGGCCGTGATGATAGGCCTGGTGGTCTACGGCGCCATCCTCACAGGGTTCACGGGAGGAGCCGTCGCGGGAACGGGGGCCGCGTTCTACCTCATGTGCAGGTACGTCAGGCCCAGGTACGAGGACTGGAAGGGCATGGAATCGATCTCGGGCATAGGTTGGGCCCTATGGGTCGTCGGGTTCTCCACGTTCTTCCTGTCCCCCAGGGACTGGCTGCTGGCCTTGATCCTGTCGGGCACCGGGGGCATACTGGTCAAGGTGGGACCGAAGCTGACCCTCCTGGGTTACGCGATAGGTTACGACGTGCAGGTCAAGGGGGAACGCTGAGGTGTACCCCAGCGGTCAGATCCTCTACTACATCCCCCTGGGCGACATCGTCCCGTACATCAGCACCATCAACGCGGTCATCCTGGCCCTCCTCCTCGCCGTCCTAGCCCTCCCCATATTCAGCAACACCGACATCTACGTCGAGGTCGACCACAAGATCCCCAGGATCAAGGCCAAGATAGTCATGCCCAGGGAGGACAAGATCAAGGCCGCTCTGGCCCTCGGCTCCACCATGGCCGCCGCCGGCGTGGTCACAACGGGAGACGTGTTCAACTTCACCCTGTTCCTGTCCCTCCTCGGCATCTGCAACATGGGCCTTATCGGCACCACCGTGGGAGACGAGTTCGCCCTCGAGTGCGCGTTCAACTACGGTCTCATGTGCCTGATAGCCGGATTACCCCTCTTCGGTGGCGCCGCCCTCATCCTGGCGGGGACGGGCACCCTCAGCCTCCACCAACTCATGCACATGCCACCCGGGGCCGGCGGTTGGGCGATGGAGTACGGTAAGATCCTACTCACCGCCGGGGTCGTGGGCGAGGCCGGCGTCGGACCCTTCTACGCGGTCAAGGTGGACTCGTTCAGACGGATATGGGGCAGGTACGCCTTCGTGATCCACCTCACCACGCTACTCACCTTCTCCAGGTACCTCGAGATACTCGCCTCCTTACCCTAGGGGGTAACTTCCGTGGGCAAGGCGCTGAAGGTGACCGCCGTCGCCCTGGCCGTCGCCTGGGACGCCGCCCTCACATGGGTGGATGAGACGTACCCGGCGGTCGTTGACGCTCACTACGGCCTCTTCTCGACCCTAACGATCCTCGCGATAGCCTACACGATCTTCGCGATAGGATGGGCCGCGTCCCCACGCTCCGAGCGCAGGAACAGGGCCCCCTTCCTGGGGTACTGAGCCTTGATCGTGATCGACACGTTCGTAGGAGTGACCGAGGCCTTCCTCGTGGGCTCGATCTACCTCGGTCTGCACAGGAAGATAATGGCCAGGATACAGAGGAGGCCCGGTCCCCCCATCATCCAAGAACTCCTCCACACCCTCAAGTTCCTGTTCAAGGAGGGCTACGCCCCGATCACGTCGGCGGAGTTCCTCTACTGGATGGTACCCGTGTTCAACGTGATAGTGTGGTCCTCCGCCGTGACCATAGCCGCCGTGTACAGGGGTAACCTCCTCCCGTTCTTCGCGTTCTACGCCGCGTACAAGGTACTCTCCCACGGTGCCGGTGTGTCCTCGGGATCCACGTACACCAAGATAGGCGGTGTCAGGCACGCCATCATGCCGGCCGGAGAACTAGCCCTCGCGTGCTCCCTCATCTCCGCGTACTTCGTCACCGGTCACATGGACGTGTCCGGGATCCTCGCCTGGGAGAAAACACACGGGGCCCTGTGGAGGTACATCCCGTTCTCCACCCTGGCGTTCTTCACCCTCCTATGGATAGACTCACCCCACTCGCCCCTCGACCCATCCAAAGGCTACGACATAGTGGAGGGATACCTCACGGAGTACCCCGGCTTCCTCAGATCCCTCATGTACACCTCAGAAGCAATCAAGTACTTCTGCGAACTGTGGGTATTCCAAGCCGTGTTCCTCGGGATATCTGATCCAGTAGTGCACATGTTCGTAATGGGAGGACTAACCGCTATACTGGCTACATTATGCGCCTTAACGCCGATATTAACCCCATATCAGGCGGTAGGAGTACACGTAACTGTAGCGGGATTAATGTTCTTGGACACGCTCGTCCCCAAACCCTGGATCTAGGGGGAAGGAGACCCTGAGGCCCCACACCCTCGTGATCGGCGCCTCGGTGTGCGCCCTGGGCGTCATGTTCCTCCTGGAACACGCCACCCCCGCGGAGATCGGGGGAGCCATCGTCGTGATAGTGGCCGGACTGGTGACGGCGTGCTGGAAGTGCGAGAAAGCCCTCCACGTGACCGAGGAGACCCTGGTACCCGCCGCGATCCTCCTCCTATTCGCCACCTGGCTCCTACTCGCCAGGGCGGGTCACCCATGATAGCGGAGGCCGGATGGAGGTTCTTCCTGGACTGCACGATAACAGGGGTGTTCACGACGTTCATCCTCGGCTCCATCTTGGGCCTGGAGTACAGTTACAAGGCGTACCCCGCCCCGTACAGGGAGAGGATCATCGACCCGATAGCCCTCCCCGTGTCCGTCCTGGGATGGGCCCTGATCGGATACGCGGCCGCCAAGGCGGAGGCGGGGCCCGCACTCGTCGGCGCCTTCATGGCCGGCTTCGCCCTCAACATGAGGCCCGGTTACGGGAGGATCGAAACGGCCCTCGGGATAGCCGCCGCAGTACTCGCTTACCTCGTCACCACGGGGGTCCTCCGTTGATACTCCGCCCCCTGACCCGCAGGAAGGACATCACCGAGGAAGACCTACAAGAGATGTACGCCGAGGACCCCGAGGTCGTCCTCAAGGTCAAGAGATGGATCCTCAAGAGCTACGCTTACGACCGCGACATCGTCCGCTACCTGGCCGATCTCCTAGACGTGGACGAGGACAGGGTCCTCACGGCGCTGTCCAAAGCCAGATCGTGCACGGCCCTCTACGGTCTTCACTGCGAGGTGGAGCAGGCGAGACGCATCGTGGACGCGTTCGACGACGACGTCCTGAAGGCCCTGGTCCTCCTCGACGTGATATCGGAGGGTGAGCTATCCAGGATCCTCGGCGTGGAACTCCTCGACCTCAGGGACCGCGGTCCCATCGAGATCGATAGGGAGTTCCTGATCAGATTCCTCAACCGCCTCCAAAGGAAGGGTGTGATCTGAGCTTTGGTTTGCTGTCTCCTCAAGAAGTTAAAAGGACTGATAAGATCTAGGTCCATTCACGTATCCGTAGTGAACACTGGAGGATGCAATGGATGTGATATAGAGATATTAGCATGCTTCACATACAGATACGACCTAGAGCAATATGGGATATACTACCACAACAATCCCAGGAAAACGGATGTGCTCATAGTTACGGGTCCCGTGACGGAGCAGTGGAAGGACAAGCTACCGAAACTCTACGACAAGGTACCCGAACCGAAGGCCGTGGTGGCCGTCGGATCGTGCGCGTGTTCGGGCGGGATATTCAACCAGGACGGGGGCCGCGTGGGGGGAGGCGCCGCCGAGTTCATCCCCGTGGACGCTGAGGTCCCCGGGTGTCCCCCGAGACCCGACGAGATAGTGAAGGCCGTGGTGGAGGTCCTCCCGACCTTCTTCAGGCGCTGGGAGTTCGAGAGGGGTGGGGGCGATGGCCGATAAAGCCCCGCGCGGCGTCACCGTGATAGACCTGGACACGGGCGAGGAGAAGCCCATCTCCCACCACGTTCCCGTCGGCCCCCACCACCCGATCCTGAAGGAGCCACTCAGGATCAAGCTGGCCATCCGAGGCGAGGAAGTCGTCGACTGCAAGGTCGAGATGGGCTACTGCCACCGTGGCATCGAGAAGATAATGGAGGGCATGCCGTGGCAGAAGGCCGCGTTCCTCGCCGAACGCGTCTGCGGTATATGCTCCCACGCCCACAACATGTGCTTCATCGGAGCCGTCGAATCCGTGTCCGAGGGCGAACCGGCCAGGAGAGGCCTTTTCCTCCGCTACATCGTCCAGGAGCTCGATAGGATTCAATCCCACCTCATAGCCAACGCCGCCTACTTCTACTCGATCGAGCACGAGACCATGTTCGTGTGGAACATGAACACCAGGGAACGCGTCCTGGACTGCATCGAGAAGATAACGGGCAACAGGATCCTCACGGGCTGGAACGTCGTCGGCGGGGTCAGACTCGACGTCGACGAGGACACGCTCAACGAGGTGATCGAGGTCCTCGAGGAGAAGGTCGTGCCCGACGTCGAGACCTACAGGAAGATCGCGTCCAACGATCCCTTCATCAAGATGAGGTCCAGAGGCGTCGGCGTGATCACGGAAGACATGATCCGCAGGTACAGGGTCGTGGGGCCCCAGGCTAGAGCCTCGGGCGTGGCCCAGGACATTAGAACGATCGAGCCCGTGTACCCGGAGGTGGGCTTCAGGCCGATAACGCGCGACCACGGCGACAACCTGGACAGGATCCTCGTGAGGTACGACGAGGTCCTCCAGTCCGTGGAGCTCATCGAAAGGATGGTGGAGGAGCTACCCAGGGGCGATCACAGGGTCGAGATGAAGGTCGAGGGAGGCCACGTCGTGAACAGGACGGAAGCCCCCAGGGGCGAGCTGGTCTACGATATGGAGATCTCGAGGGGAGGGGTCGTCAAGAAGGCGACCATCCGAACGCCCTCCGTCCCCAACATCAGGGTCCTGGAGGCCATAGCGCCGGGCGCCCCCAGCGTGGCGGACGCCGTGGCCGCGTACGCCAGCCTCGATCCGTGCGTGGCCTGCAACGAGAGGTTCATCGTCATCGATCGGGACAAGGACGAGATCGTGTTCTCAGGCAAGGCCCGGGAGGTGCTCCGGGCATGTCGTTCCAAGACTTCCTGAACCACATCCTTTCGAGGGAAGGCGTTCGAAGACTCTTGGACGCTCATTCTTCGAAGAAATACACGGTCAAACCGAGACGGTTCAGGAACTTCCCCACCATAGACCTAGAGAAGTGCGTCGTGTGCGGAGCCTGCGCCGACGCCTGCCCCGTCGGCCCCTCCGACGGGAAACCACCCGCGCTCGAAATGACCGACAAAGGCCCCGTTCTCCACGAGGATAGATGCATCAGGTGCGGGCTATGCGCCGAGGTATGCCCCGTCTCCGCGATACAGGTGGGGACGCTCCACGAGGAGAGAGAGGAGGTCGTCAAACCCCCGAAGCCCGCCGAGATCGCCGTCGACCCGGACCTTTGCATAGGATGCGGCAGGTGCGAGCGGGTCTGTCCATCCGACGCCATCCACGTCATCGACGGGACCGCGGAGGTCGACCGCGAATCGTGCGTACTGTGCGAGGCCTGCATCGACGCGTGCCCGGTGGCCGGGGCCATCAAACTGCTCCCGATGGACGTGGAGGAACTGCGTAGGTGCTGGACCAAGATAGTCGACACCAAGAGGAGGGAGGTAGGATCCCGATGAACGAAAGCCTCCACTTCAGGTTCGACGACAGGCTCAGGAACCTACGCTTCAACGTGAGCGTCGTCGAGAACCCGGACGAGTGTGTCGGTTGCGGGCTCTGCGAGGAATCCTGTCCGGTAGGCGCCATCGAGGTCACGGACGAAGGCGTCGAGGTCGACGAGATCGTCTGCGTCGGGTGCTCCACCTGCGTACAGGTCTGCCCCAGAGACGTCCTGAGGTTCTACGAGGTCAGGTTCGAGGAGGGAGAGCCCGTCCTCTCCCCTGTGTACGTTCCGAAGGCGGAGCTGGACGTCAGGTACATCGGGGTCGACATCAAAACGTGCGAAACGTGCGACGAGAAGCCCTGCGTGGAGGCCTGCCCCTCCGGCGTCATGAAGGGTATCGTCGAGGAGAGGAGGATCAGAATCGAGGACTGCACGGGATGCCTCGAGTGCCTACGGGTCTGCCCGTACGGTGCCGTCGACATAGAGCTCGAGCCCGTGGGGGTGACCCGACGGGAGCCCCCGAGGTTCAGGGAGGAACTCTGCGTCGGGTGCGACGAGTGCAGGAGGAGGTGCCCGACCGGGGCCGTGGAGGGCCTACTCAGACGGGGCGAAGCGGGCACCGGGTGCCTCGGGTGCTACACCTGCGTGGCCTACTGTCCAACGGAGGCCCTCAAGCGACCCGACGTGGGTCCCCAACCCAGGGAGACCGAGCTCGTCTACCAGATAGACCCGGACAGGTGCATCGGGTGCAGGGTCTGCGCCGAGGCGTGTCCCGTCGACGCGATCGTGATAGAGGAGATCAGCAAGATGCCCGTCATCTCACCGTCCGCCTGCGTTAGGTGCGGGATATGCGCCGAGGCGTGTCCCGTGGAGGCGATAGAGGAGGTACCGACCGAGGAGGCCGAGGCCCTCGGTAGGAGGATAGAGGTCGTGGACGCGCTCCTAGGGGTCGTGTGGGACAGGGCCTACGAGGCCGCCCTGAAGGTCCCGCTGACCGAGAGGAAGGCGCGCGCCAGGATCGAGGCCATGGAAGAGGCGCTGGAGGAGGCCCTCGAGGCCGAGAGGATCCGACGCCTCGTCGAGGTTGAGACGCGGGACGCGCTCACGGAGCTCCTCAAGGAGGTGAGGGAAGTTGCCGAAGACCTCGTGCTGGGAGGAGGTAAGGGTCGTCAGGGTCGTGGGTAGGCTCTGCACCGGATGCGGCGTTTGCGCGCGTGAATGTCCCGTGGACGCCATCACGATCGACGACGTCGCCGAGATATCGGAGGAACGCTGCGTGTTCTGCGGTAGATGCGCCGAGGTCTGTCCGTTCGACGCCGTGCTGTTCGGGATCTCGAGGTGGAAGGACGGTCCAACGGTCCACACGGGTAGGTTGGATCTGATACCGCGGATAGACGAGTCCAAGTGCGTGGGATGCCTAGCCTGCGCCTCGGAATGCCCGGTGGACGCCCTCTCCGGGAACAAAGGTTCACCGCCAGTACTCGAGGAGGATTCCTGCATAGGGTGCGGCGCGTGTTCCCGTGTCTGTCCCGCTCGAGCCATCCGCATGGTCGAAAGGGGGTGATCTCGGTTGAAGCTCGAGTTGGACGTCGAGGAGATCGTGGATGAAGTCCTCCGGAGGGTCCCCGACGCGGAGGAGAAGGATGTCCTCGAAGCGGTCCGTGAATTACCCGAACTCGAGAGGGAGTTCGTGGTCATCGACCCAGACAGATGCGTCGGATGCAAAACGTGCTACGAAGAGTGCCCCGTGAACGCGCTCTCCGAACCTTCCCACCTGCAGGCCCCCGATGTCGACGATGACGCGTGTGTCTGGTGTAGGATCTGCGCCAAGTCCTGTCCCGTGGACGCGATCCACATCGTGAAGGCGGTGGCCAAACCCTCCCCCGACGGTATCGAGGTGGAGCTGGAAGAGGTGGACGTGGTGCGTAGGAAGTTCGTCCTCAGGAGCGCTTACATGGACGGGGAAAAGTGCGTCGCCTGCAGGTTGTGCGAACAGGTGTGTCCCGTCGACGCTCCAAACGTTGACGAGCTGAAGATCGACGAAGATAGGTGCATAGGGTGCAAGGCCTGCGAGCACGCGTGTCCGGTGGACGCGATCACCATCGAGAGAAGCCTCTCACCCCCGGAGTTCGAGAGAGAGGTCGAGGTGGATCCGGAGAAGTGCATTGGATGCGGTGTCTGTAAGGAGGTGTGTCCCGTGAACGCCATCGAGATGAAGGAAGACGTTGCGGTGATAGATTACGGTGTTTGCATAAGATGTGGTGAGTGCGGCAGGAACTGCCCGACGGCGGCTATAGAGGTTAGGGAGGGTGAGGATTGAGGGTTGAAATGTGGTGTACCAGGGAGTACCCTTCGGTTCACCCTGATGATTCCTTGGAGGAAGCCGTGAGAGAAATGGGGAGGTACTCCGAATACACCGTTGTTGTGGAGGATGATGGCACGCTGGTAGGCCTCGCCACGGCGCTGGACGTGGCCAACGGTCTCATCCGTGGGATAGGGTCCGTGGTGGAGGTATCCCGCGACCCGGAGTACGTGCGACGGGACGATCCCATCACCGAGGCCGTCAGGCTCCTCATGAACAGCGAGCTGACGCTCCTCCCTGTCGTGGAGGAGGGAAAGGTGATCGGCGCGGTGACGCTTAGGACGATAGTGAAGTTGATGTCCGACCTGTACGACACGCCCGTGGAGGATCTCCTCAGGACGATCCAGGAGAGCGTCCCGGGGATAACCTGGGAGGAGTTCATCGAAGCCGCCGCGGACGTGTTCAACAGACAAACCGGGCGTAACGAGACCCCGGAGGAGTTCGAGAGCAAGCTGAAGGACAGGACGTTCGGTTACGTGTTGTGGCTCCTGGGTGGGATAGAGAACCTGTTCGTTTACCTGTTCAAGCTGGGGGAAACCGTGGTCGCGAGGAGGGTCGCGAAGAGGAGGAGGGAGTTCAGGGGTTCCTCCGGCTGACGCCCCCTATCAAAAGTTAAAAATCTCGTAACGTTACGGTTCCTGTAACGGGGGATGGAGTTGGAGGAGGACATCGCCGTCCTCACGCAGTCGAGGCTCGATAGGGTGGCCAGAAGCAGACCCAGGGGGGATCTGTGGGAGTTCCTCAAGAGAGCGTACGAGAAGGGCGTCAAGGTCGACGCGGGCCACCTGATAATCCTATCGGTACTCGAGGAGGCCAACAGGCTCCTGGAGCAGCTGTCGAAGACCGTGGGTGAGAAAAGGGCCAAGCAGATCCTCAAGGAAGCCGGCATCTACACCAAAACGGGCAACTACGTGAGCGGTGAGCTCCTGAAGGAGTACATAAACCGTGAGAGCCGCGTCGCCGTGCACAACAGGATAAACGATCTCAGGAAGCTCGGGTTCAAGATAGACGGGAAACCCGGGCCCGATGGAGGATACGCCCTGGTCCAGGTTCCAGATTGGTACCGCAAGAGCGAGGGCATCTAGCCCAATACCTCGATGTCCCCTATCCTCTCCACCCTACCGCGCAACGGACCCACGACCCTCTCGCTGACCTCGACGTACATCTCGACGCCATCCTCCCTCCAGGTCTCATCCAACACCTTACCCACCTCGTGGAGGAAAGACCTGAGGCGCATGGACTCGGGCTCCGTGACGGGCAGGTACACCCTGACGTTCCTCCAGTACCTGGACAGCTCCGACCTCAACACGTCCTTGAGATCCTCCAAGCCTTCCCCCGTCTTGGCCGAGACCACCACGGGGTTGGACACGTACCCCTCCAACTCCTCGGCCAGCTCCCTCGCCCTCTCGAACCCCACTAGATCCGCCTTGTTCAACGCCGTCACCGTGGGCCCGTCCGCGCCTATCTCCTCGAGCACCCTGTGGCACACCGTGATCTTCCTCTCTATCTCGTCCAGCGGATCGCTCACGTCCACGACCAGGAGCACGAGATCCGCCTCGGAGGTCTCCTCCAGGGTCGACTTGAACGACTCTATGAGCCAGGGCGGCAGGTCATCGACGAACCCGACCGTGTCAGTGAGGAGGACCTTGTGCCCGTCCAGGTCCACGGCCTTCGTTTTAGTGTCCAACGTGGAGAACATCATCTCATCCACGGGAACCTCGGCGTCGGAGAGGGCGTTCATCAGCGTGCTCTTACCGGCGCAGGTGTACCCCGCCAGGGTGATCAGCTCGAACCCCAGCCTGTGACGGTGCTTACGCTTGAGCTCCCTATCCTTGGAGATCTTCTCGAGCTTCCTCTCTATCCTCGCGATCTTCCTCCTGATCATCTCCTCGTACTTGTGGGCCTCGTACTTACCCAATCCCCTGAAACCGGGCCTCTCCTCCTTCTTCGCCAGGTTCACCATCTCCCTCGCCTTGGGGAGCAGATACCTCAGCTCCGCCAACTTGACCTGAAGCTTGGCCTCCCTGGTCCTGGCCCGCCTCGCGAATATCTCGAGTATCAACTTGAACCTGTCGATCACGGGGACCCCTAACTCACCCGCGAGGTTGAACGCCTGGACGGGCGTGAGTTCGTTCCCGAAGACGACGACCTCGGCCTTCCCATCCTTTACCCTCCTCGCTACCTCCTCGACCTTACCCCTACCTATGTGGTACCTGGGATCCTCCCTCCTGGCCTGAACAACGGTATCCACTACCTCGTACCCGGCCGACACCGCCAACTCCTCGAGCTCGTCCGTTCTAACCGGTTCACCGGGGTCGACCCTCTCAACCAGGACCGCACGTCGGCGTCGCCGAGCCAAGCCCCTGCATTACCCCTCTGTACACGTTGTACGCCAACTTGTGCGCCATGTCCACGAGTTCCCGCTCCGCCACGGTCTCCGCGTAGCGGAACGGCGCGCCCAACAGAGCCTCCACCTTCCACTCGGGTTCCCCGAAGAACTCTCCCTTCTCCGCCACCACCACGAACTCGTCCCGCGTTTTGACCCCGTTGAGGGCCCGGGACACCTCTTCCACCACGGTATGGAACCTCGGCGGTTCCTCCGTCCTAACCACGGACACGTTCACATCGAGGATGGAGAAAACGTTGAAACCATCGACTTCAGCCGAGACGCAGGCCGTCACGCGGTTGTAGTAACCGTCCTCCTCCGCGTGACGGCCGGACATATCCACACCGACCACGTTTATGCGGGACTCCAGATTAGTCCCCCCATCCGACGGTGGGGAGGGACCGTTGCTCTACCTCGTGGTGAGATCCGATTCGTACGATAAAATCCTCACGGCTCTCGCCGACGTCGAGAGATACGCCGGTATTAAAATCCTGGGTAAACCCCGTGTACTCGACCCTGAGGTCGCGGATAGGATAGTGGAGGAAGTGATGGAGGAACCACCGAAGAAAAGATACAGAGCGGCCGCCGTAGCGCAGGTGGATGGGGAACCACCGGAGGTTATATCCAGGATCTCCGAGATACACCCTCCGGCCCACGTGATAGTGGTCACACCTAGACACGGTGACGTTTACCACGGGTTGAAGAGGAGGTTCCCCAAGCTGGGGGAGCTCCGAGGGTACCACTCCCCCAAAACGGCGGAGGAATCCGAATGACCGGGGTTCCGCGGGCCCTCGCCAGGGCGTTCCCCGACGAGGTCGAGTACCACAGGGACGATCCCACGGTGATCACGACACCCACGGAGAGGATTCTCGTTCCCACACCCATCCGAGCGGTGGTTAGGATCCTGAAGGAGATCGACCCGGAGCCGACGTTCAACGTCGTTGACCTCGGGTGCGGGGACGGGAGGTTCGTCATCGCCGCCGCGTACCTGTACGGGTGTACCGGGGTGGGGGTGGATATCAGGCCCGACGTGCTGAAGGTAGCCAGGAACAAGGCCGAGGAGCTGGGGGTCGGCGACAGGGTGGAATTCATCGAAGAGGACGTGAGGAACGTGAACCCTGAAGACCTCAACCCGGACGTCGTGTACATGTACCTCATGCCTTCCCTGTTAGCGGAGATCAGGGACGATCTACTGAAGGCCGACGCCCTGGTGATATCGAACCTGTTCCCGGTACCCGGGCTCCGCGCCGATCGCGAGATAAGGCTCGACGAGTTCAGGAAAGCTTACGTATACGATCTGCGGGGATGACCGGATGAGGCTGCTGTTGGAGGCGGTGGAGCGGTTCAAGAGAAGCGATGAGATCACACCCAAGCTCATCCCGTTACCCCCGCTCGAACCCAGACACGACAGAGCAGTCGAGGTGGCCTCGGGCGCCAAACTCGTCGAGGAGGCCCTGGAGGTGAGGGACGCCGTGCGCGAGGGCGATCGCGATCATCTACTCGAGGAACTCGGCGACCTGCTGATCGAGATTGAGGCGTTCATGACGGCCCACGGTATCGATCCCGAGGATGTTATCGAGATACAGAAAAGGAAACAGAAGGAACTAGGTCAGGTGAGGTAACATGAACGTGATGGCAATAGATTTGGGGACCGAGGTCATATCGGTAGTCGTTGGTAAACTTAAAGGTAACGATATGGTAGTTAAGGGTCACGCTGAATCTTACATAATGGATCCGACGATAATGGATAGAGGTAACGTGAAGTACGTAAAAGGAGTGAGTAATGTCTTAAAAAGTACCGTCAAAAGAGCGCTATCTGAGGCTAAGTTAACGATGGACCAAGTGAAAGGCGTAGGTTTATCAATGACTGGAGATAAGTTTAACATGGTGGAAACAGAAGTTCAAATAGGCTCATCCGATGAACTCAGCGTCGACGACATAGGGTACGCGCTGGCCGACTTCATAAACCCCGAACCCGACAACTGGCCCGTCAGCGTAGACGTCCTCGATGTCGAGGTGGACGGCACCAGCGTGGATCCCAGGGAACTGGGCCTCCCCTACCCGGAAGGTCTCCTCGGGGCCAGGGTATCCTCCCTGAACATAAGGGCCGTCATTTCCTACACGAAACTCGGCATCCACAACAACCTGGAGAGGATAGCCCGACTACTAAACTCCAGACTCATCACGATATCCGTGGAGCCCCTGGCCGTGGCCAAAGCCCTGAGAGAATACAAGATAGAGGACTGCCTGCTCATAGACTCCGGAGGAGGAACCACCGATATCTCGGTGGTTCAGAACTCGTTCGTCGAAACCTGCGAGTCGATAAAGGTTGGAGGTCGCGACTTCACGCTTAGCATAGCTAACGACTTGGGATTAACGTACGACGAGGCAGAAGAAGTTAAGAAAAAGATAAACTCTCCGATCGCTGATAAAGTCTTAAACAGATTTGGATTAACTAGAGAACAAGTTTTAGAATGCATAGAAGAGGTTGCCGATTACGTGAAAGATATAGTTAGATCCGCGATAAAAGGGATAATAAGAGAGATGAACATCGAGGCCCCTGAGCGCGTTGAACTCTACGGTGGCAACACGCTCCTAGATCAAGCCGAGACCGCCATCAGGGAGGCCGTCATGGACGCTTACAGGGATTACCTCGGTATGATCCCCCACGTCGAGATGCTGGAAGCCAACAGGATACCCCACATCGGGAAGCAGCTCACCGGCCCGATGCGCGTGGTATCGATATCGGTGCTCAAGGACACCCTGCTATCCGTGCACTGCGGCGGGAAGAAGGTGAGGGTGGAAATAGACGAACTGAGAGCCCCCGAGGGCCGGTACGTCCTCGAGGCGAGCGGCGTCGTGGAGGACGTGGCCAGGATACCGCAGCGGGGTAACCTGAAGGAGACCCTCATCAACTTCCTCAAGGAGATACTCCTGATGGAATCCGCGGGCAGCGTCGTGGAACTCACCGCGGAGGCCTACGCGGGCACCGTTAAGCTGGACTTCGAAGGCATGGACACGGCCAACGTGGACGGCGTGAGGATAACGGTGGAAGGATCGAGGACGTTCGACGACGTGGACAGGTTCCCGAAGGAGTACAAGATACTTCAAGTCAAGGAGATGGGGCCGATACTGCTCCCCGTCGACGAGTTCCAGGCCGTCGAGGGTGGAGTAAGTGAAACGGCAGGCGACGTTGGTGGCGTTGAGGGAGGGCTGGACGATACCGGAAGTGATCAGGCTGGTCAAGAGGGCACGTAACGACGTCATAATCATAATAGGAGACATAGATGAAACCAACAAGAAGGTGATAGACGAACTGTGTAGACGGCTAGGAAAGTACGTCCTGTTCGGGGAAGAATATGTATCCAAATTTGAGATAACCGAAAAATTCGAAACAGAAGAGTTTCAAAAACCATCGGGCAAGTGCGACGTGGCCATCATGTACGAGGACACCCCTCCCCCCAACGTCGACATGCTCGTGGACGTGCCCGTGGACTCCGAAACGGCCGAAGAAGTCATGAAGAGGCTCGACGACTACTTCAAGAGCGTCCGCGAGTTCGAAAGAGGCATCAAGGCAAAGCTCTACGTGGTGGTGGACGAAGACAGGCTCAAGGTATACGCGTCCAGGGCCCATAGGAACGATGAGGACGTGATCAAGTTCTGCGTGGAAGTCCTGGAGGAGACCGTTAGGAAGAGGAAGGAACTGAAGAAGAACCGCGTCAAGATCTTCCTAGCCGTGGTGGCTGTGGCGACGCTGGCCGCAGTCTTGGTGGTACTCCACGTCCCGTTCAGCCTTTCCTCACCTCGATAACGTCACCGAGGGTGAGACCTCCCGAGGACGATCCACCACCGAAATCCTCCGCTTCCACCCTCTCGAGTAGCTTCACGTCCAAGATCCTTTCGAGCTTCCTGGCCAACCTAAGATCGGGCTCCATCCTCCCGGTCTCTATCCTCCTGACCACGGACACCTTCTCACCCAACTCCCTGGCTAGATCCTCCCTGGACATCCCCAACCTCTCACGGGCTTCCCTAACCCTATCCGGGTAGTCGGGGACGAGCTCCCACTCCTCCTTGAACGGATCGAAACCCGAGGGCGCTCCCCTCCTGGCGGGTCTCGCTGAACCACGCCTCGGAGCACGCCCCGGTCTCCGCCGGACGCCCGAGGGCCTTTCACGACTCGGGGTCGTGACCTCCTTACCGAACTTGGCGCACTCCTCACACACGCGGAGCTTGGAACCCTCTACCACCACGGTCTTTCCTCCACCCTCGATGGGCCTACCGCAGATTTCGCAGCGCTCGCTCATTCGATCGGAACACCCCTCGGAAAGGGATGCCCTGGATCCACCCGATCGAGTCGGAAATAAACCCCACGATCCCCGACACCCGAGGGAACGGCCCCGTGGCGGTACCCGTACTGAAGGGAAGGACCGTACGAGGCGAGGGAGAGGTAGAAGGAGAGGTAATCCACGTAACGCATCCCGATCGTATCACCGAAATACAGGAAGGACACGTCGTCTTCACTCAAGACCTCGGAGGAGGATACGACACGTACCCGGACGTGATGGGAGCCGTCGCTATAGTATGCACGGGTGAAGTGAGAACCCTCAATGAAGACGCTGAAATCCCGGTGATCGCCGAAGCCAAACCCATCGACGAGAAGGCTAAGGAATACCTCGTGGAACCCGAGATACCACCTGGCGCTCCACATCATGGAGAAGAATCCGAACACCTGATGCCTCCCGAAGGATCCAAGGTCAGGGTCAACCTCGACGAAGGTGTGGTCTATCTACTGGAGGAATGAAACCATGAGGGCCGATGAGGCCCTCCTCCGCCTTCACGACGTGATCGAAGACGACGACAAGATCGTCGTAGATCTAGGCGACAACACGATCGCCGTGGCCAGGGCCGGCCTCGACACCCACGGCGGGACCGGAGCCCTCGGAGGCGCGATGGCGATAGCGCTGGGCCACTGCGTCAAGTCCGATGGAACCGTTTACTGCGTGATCGGGGACGGCGGGTTCTTCATGCATCTTCACACCCTGGCGACCGTGGCTCAAAACGTGGAGAAGTTCGACAACCTCGTGATACTCGTGATCACCGACTCCTCGTGGGGGATGACCGGAGGGCAACCCAACCCGGCCTCCAAGGTTTCCCCGGCCGACGTCGCCGCCTCCATGGGATTGGACTCGGAGGTCGTGGAGGACCCGGACGATCTCCCGAACGCCGTATCAGATGTCGACCCGCCCGCCGTGATCGAACTCAGGTGCGAAAAGATCGGTTTCCTATGACGTAAAAGCCGGTCACCCCCGAAACGCCGGGGGTGACCCGTTGAAGAGGTGGATGGCACTCCTCACGGCGCTCGCCGTGCTCCTGGAGCCCATAGCCGCGATCAAAGTGGCCGTCTTCGCACCGAGGGACGCCGAACCCACGTGCGTCAAAGTCATCGAGGACCTTCTCAAGCGTAACGGCGTACAGGTGGTGGAGGTGAAAGGCAAGGACGTCAGCAACGGCGCCCTGATGAAGGGTGGTAAGCCGGCGTTCGATGCCTTCATCATGCCGGGCGGATCGTACGCCGACAGGATGCTGGCCAGGATCCACTTCATCGACGCCCTCAAGAGGTACCTCGAAGCGGGAGGTCGGGTGGTGGGTATCTGCGCCGGCGCCGTGGTCCTCGTGAAGTCGGGGATCGTGAAGGGGGAGGTAGTGGAGCTGGGCAAAGGGATAGGGAAGGTGACCGTCAAAGTGGTCGATGAGAACTCACCGATCACCAAGGGATTACCGCGCACGTTCACCATGTGGTACCTCAACGGTCCCGTTATGAAATCCAAGGGCGCGGAAACCGTAGCCGTGTACGCCGGAGGCAAGATCGGTCAGGGCGACGCCGTGCTCGTGCAGAAGGTCGGCAACGGGACCGCCGTCGCCATAGGACCCCACTGTCACGACCCACAGGGTAACGTCGATCCGACGGCCGCCAAGCTCGTCCTCAACGCCGTCGGGATCCAGGGGGCGAAGACGACGGTGGGGAGTGCGAAGCCGGCACCACAGGGGGGACACGGTGGGTACGGCGTCCCGGTGAGCCTCGGGGTCGTGCTGGCGGGGATGGCCCTGCTAGGGGCGGCCGCGATGGCGAGGCGTCAACCGTAGCGCTCCCGAAGCTCTTCCACGATCCCAGAGATCTTCTCCACCACGCTCTCGACGATCTTCTTCCCTTTCTCCGGGCTGGCCACGGTAGCGTCGCCCTTGACCCCCGTCTCGGATATCTCGTGGAAATCGGGGTACTCCCACACCTCGGTCGGCCTCCCGTCCCTCACGACTTCTCCCTCCTTGACGAGTTCCGGGAACAGGTACATCGCGACGGACGTTTCCAGCTCGTCCGCGTGGCCTCCCCAGTCCGTTTCCAACACGTCGGTAGGAGCCAACTTCCACCAGCTGACCCAGTGGAACCTCTCCTCTTCCTCGGTCACAGCACCGAGGGCGGGTTCGTTCCCGCCGTGACCGTTCACCACGAACGTGCAGAGGGCTCCGTGATACAGCAACGATCTGTGGATATCCCTCAGCAGTTCGATCATGGTCTCCGTCCTCAGGCTCACGGTGGCGGGGAATCCCATGTGGTGTTTGGAGACCCCGTACGGAACCGCCGGGTACAGCGGGGCACCCGTCTCCTCCGAGACCCGCAGGGCTATCTCGGTCGCTATCATGTGGTCGGTACCCAGAGGGAGGTGGGGCCCGTGCTGCTCCGTGCTTCCCACCGGAACGAGCACGACGTCACCCTCGACGTCGACCTCGGGGTACGGTAGTTCCCAAGCCTTCACACTGAGACCCCCGTGTACGCCGGGTTGAGCGGTACACGTCGGGTGAAGGGGACGAATAAGGGCGCCCCGTAGCCCGCGCGGGGCGCCCGAGGTTGAGGTTCAAGACGGGAACCCTCGTGGTCTTCTTCGTGCTCACGGCCCTCATGGCGTACGGGGCTTTTCACCTCAAGGTCGAAGTCGACCAGACGAAATACCTCCCGTCCGACTTCGAGTCGGTCAAGTGGAAGAAGGTCGTGGAGAAGGAGCTCGGAGGATCCACCAAGACGTTGATAGTCGTGGTCGAAGCGAACGACGTGACGAAGAAGGACGTCCTCAACTACATGAACAAGGTCGAGAAGGACCTCAAGAAGAAGCCCTACGTCAAATCCGTCAGAGGAGCGCCCGACGTACTGAAACAAGGTCCCCAGGTGCCGCCCCAACTCCTGCTACTCCAGCCCGGGATAAGGGAGATCCTCGAGGCGAAGAAGTCGATGGAGTCGATGTTCGTCAGCCCCGACCACAAGGTGGCCCTGATAACCGTCCAGCTGAAGGGCAACGCCGATTACAAGAAGGTGGTCCCCGAGGTCAGGAAGGTCCTGCACCGGAACGAGCCGCACGACGTCAAGTTCGCCGACGTCACCGGACCCCCCGCCGTGAACTACGACTTCTACAGGGCGTTCCTAGGAGACCTCCCGCTGATAACGGCCGTCGTGGCCGCGGCGGTCGCCGTGATACTGGCCATCGACTTCAGGAGATGGTGGGCGCCGGTGCTGGGGCTCACCGTCATCCTGTCCGCCGTCGCGTGGGTTCTCGGCGGCATGTACTGGCTCGGCGTCACCCCGTTCTACGGAGCCGTACTGCTGACGGTGGTCCTGGTACTGGGAGTGGGTATCGACTACGTCATCTTCTGCCTCACGAGGTTCAAGGAGGAATACGACGTCGAGGGTCGCTCCAAGGGGGAAGCCATCAAGCGGGCGTTCTCGAGGGCCGGCAAGGCCGTCGCCATAACCGGGTTCACGGCCACCGCGGGCTTCGCCGCCCTGTGCACGTCGAAGTTCGGCATGATAGCCCAGATAGGCGCGACGATAGTGGCCGGTATCCTCGCCGCGATGACCCTCACCATCTTCGTACTACCGAGCCTGCTGGCCGTCACCCCGACTAGAAGACACCCGACCGCCGCCAAGAGTCACGAGAAGTGGTCGTTCCTGGCGATCCCGGCCAAGAAGCCCCTACCCTTCATCCTGGCCCTGGTCGTTCTCACGGGCTTCCTAGGATACGCGGCCGCCGGAGTCAAGCCCGAGGTCAACATCGAGAAGTTCCTGGGCCACTCGCTACCCTCGCTCAAGGCCAAGGACATCCTCAAGAAGCACATGAAGACGGGCGATCAATTCGTCACGGTGGTCGTGGAGTCCAAGGACGTGACCAGCACCGAAACGCTCAGGTACGAGGAGAACCTAGAGAAAGCCCTGAAGAACTCCGGCGTGGCGGCCCACGTGTTCGGGGCCCCGGACGTCATCAGGATGGAGAAAACGGTGTCCGAGCTGCCCTACCCCATCAGGGAGAGACTCGAGCCCATCGTTAAGTCGATGGAGAAAGGGTTCGTGTCGAAAGACCACCACGTCGCCGCCATCCGGGTTCAACTCAAACCCGGGGATCCGAGGATCGAGGGCGATAAGATCCTGAAAGTGCTCAGGCACCACAGGCCGCCCGCGGGCGTCAAGGTGGGCGCGACGGGCACACCCATAGCGTACTCCGAGATGCACCGGACCATGATGAAGGACATGAGGAGATCGACGGCCGTGTCGGCCGCCGGCGTGCTGACAGTACCTACGGTGGCGTTCAAGAACCCGGTGCCCGCGGTCTTCGGGCTCACGGCCATCGGCGCCGGTATAACGTGGGCACTGGGACTGATCGGTGGCGTCTTCAAGGTGGTACCCTCGTTCATCACCATGCAGACGATGACGTGCGTTCTCTTGGGTATCGGGATGGACTACTGCGTGTTCCTGGCCTCGAGGTACGTGGAGGAACGCAGGCGGAAGGAGAAGGGCATCGTCGAATCGTGGATCACGACCATGGAGAGAACGGGCCCGGGCGTCCTGTTCAGCGGGCTCACGTCCGCGGCGGGTTTCCTGGGACTTCTACTCGCCCACGTCGGCATCATCAAGAACATGGGACTCTACCAGGGGATAGGAGTCCTGTCGGTGCTATCCGTGGTCCTCACGGGCTTCCCGGCCCTGTACGTGGGCATCCTCAAGGGGATCGTCAAGCGGGTCAAGGGAGGCGGGTGAGGGAATCGAACGCCAGGTACCCCGCCGCCCCCAACAACAGCAACCCGCAGTAACGCCTCGCCGCCGCTATTTTCTCCGCCGGCGCCATGGACGCCGCCCTGTGAACCGCCCACGCTATCCCCGCCTGCGTGCCCACTATACCCGCGAAGAAACCGATCGGGAACGTCACCTTTCCCAGGAAGGACCTCGCTTCCGCCATGACCGCCGGACCGACAGTCAGCCAGAACAGATAGGGATGCGGGTTGACCAGGTTGACCAACACGGCCTTCCCGAGGGTCGTCTTGGCGGCGCCCTCCTCCCTATCGATCTCCTCGACGCCATCGCCCTTGAGGATACCGATCCCCATGTACGCCAGCACCGCGGAACCGACGAGTCCCACTACCCTCAACACGTAGCCGGGCAACTCGAGGGCTACCAGGGCCGCGGCCATCACCAACGGCCCGTCGGTGATCGGGGGAACCACTGCCACCGCCAGACCGTGACGCAACCCCTTCCTCAAGGTCTCCGCCACTATCATCGCCTGTAAAGGACCCGGGGCCAAACCGCCCGCCACACCCAGGGCGAGCCCCAGGAGGAAACTCATCCGTGCAACCCCATCGACCTCAACATCTCGACGGCTTCTTCGACGTCCAACGGGGGACTGTCGATACCGAGTTCGTGGAGCAACTCGACGTGCTTCGGGGGCTTTATCCCGTGCTCCCTGAGTAAACCGGGGTCGGTGAGGATCTCGTCCGGAGGACCCTCCACCGACACGGTTCCATCCCTTATCAACACGACCCTATCCGCTAGGGTGGCCGCTACATCCACGTCGAACGTCGTCAAGATCACCGTGAGGTTGGGCCTATCCTCCTTCAACCCCGAGAGCACCTCGACGAACCTCTCCGCGGCCAGGTGGTCCAACCCCGTCGTCGGCTCGTCCAGGATCAACAACTCCGGATCGATGACCACGGCGCCCGCCAACGCCACCATCCTCTTCTGACCACCGCTGAGGAACTGCGGCGGCCTATCCTCGAGATCCTCCAACCCCAGTTCCCGCAAAACCTCCCTGGCCCTCCGCTCCGCCTCCTTCCTCGGGACCCCCCTAGCCACGAGACCGAACGCCACGTCTTCGAGGACCGTCGGCATGATCAGTTGATCGTCGACGTCCTGCAGCACGACCCCCATGGCCTCCCTGGCCTTCTCCGCCTCCTCCGGCATCTCGTACCCGAGTACCCTGATCACGCCCTCCTTCGGCTTCAGCAACCCCAAGATGTGGTGCAACAGGGTCGTCTTACCGCTGCCGTTGGGACCCAAGATGACCACGGTCTCGCCCCTTTCGATCCTCAACGACAACCCACAGACCGCGCAGACACCGCCCGGGTACTCGTGCGTGACGCAGTTTATCTCCACGGCCGGTTCCAGCCCGCTCACCCCCTTCCCAACGTCAGGGCGACGACGCAGGAGGACGCCACCACGATCGTCCAGACGACGTCCGAGACGCCGAACCTGAGCGACACCCTCGGTCTAGGTCTAGCCCCTCCCCTCACCTCTATGGCCGCCTCCATCCTCTCCGCCGACGACACGGACCTGGCCAGCACCGTGGCCAACGCCGCACCGAAGGCCTCCAGCGAGGGTTTCGGCCTCCCTCTCACGGTCAGGGCCACGAGTACCCCCCTGAAGGCCCTCATGACCCCGTACAACGAGCCGTGAAACACCAGGAAAGCCTGAGCCAAACCCGGGGGCGCCAGCGCGGCCGCGGTCTCCCAGGTCGCGTTTATCGGCGTGGTGACCGCCGTCACCACCAGGGCCGTTAGATCCGTGAACCCACGCACCGAGTAAAGGGCCACGTGCCTGAGACCCTCGGTACCGTGTTTGAGGTACTCCCAAGGGGACATCGCCGCCAGGGTCACCGCCAGGAACACGGAGGGCGGAACGGCCATCACGAGGAGGGCCTCCCTCGGGGGCCTGGACAACACGGCCAACACGACGTAAGGGAGGGCCAAAGCTGGTAGAACCTCAATCCTACGCACCGCGAACGCCACGAGCACCGTGACGAGGGTGGACCCCCACTTCACCACCGGGTTGAGCGAGTGCGCGGGCGTATCCGCTTCCAAGGACCATTCCACGAGGGAATCGATCCTCTCCAACCTCATGATCCCGGCGACACCCACTCGACGTTCATCCTCACGAGCGCACCCACGGTCTTCGACGTCACCAGGGCCTCCAACCACGCGGTCAAGATCCAGAACGGCGTGAGCGTGAACAGGAAGGGGTACGGCGACGTGTTCAGGGCCACGGCCATCACGAACGGGGGCACGAAGGCCGTGCACGAGAGCACCGTCCCGGTGGCCACGAGGGCCGCTCTACCGGGCTTCAATCCCGCACCCGTGAGGAGTCTGTAGAGTAACCATCCTCCCGCGGCCTCCGACCAGTTCAGGATCGAGTTTATCCCGACCACCGTCACGCCACCGTGACCCATCAACGCGCACGCCGTATCGACGACGAACACCGAGACCGCGGACAGTCTGGGACCCAGGACGATCCCGGTCAACGGGGTCAACATCAGGTGGGCGCACACCACGGGCACCTGCATCGCCGCGAAGGAGACCGCCGCCAGGGTCCCGACCAGCGGGATCGTGGAGGGCCTTTCGACTAACCTTTTCAACCCGAGCGCCAGCGGCACCGAGTACGTCGCGAACCCGAGGAGGCACCACTTTAGCGGTATAACCCCGTCCGGAAGGTGTACATGCGCCATGGCGGGCAGCCTCTACACGTCGATAGCCATCATCCTTTCGGTCAATCCCCGGGCGGTATTAATCGTCAACGTTGTGCCCGACACAAGGGGGATACGGTCCGGATGACCGAGAAGGCAACGTTGGCCACGGCCCAATTGTCGTCCTGCGTGGGCTGTCACGTGTCCCTCCTCGACCTCCACGAGAAGCTCGTGGACCTCCTCGAGGAGGCCATCGACATAGAGTACTGCTACGTTCTGCTCGATGCCAAAGAGATCCCGGAGCACGTGGATGTAGCCTACATCGAGGGTAGCATCAGGAACGAGGAAGACGAGGAGGTGGCGAAGGAACTCAGGGAGGCCGCGGACGTGGTCATCGCGGTCGGTACCTGCGCCTGCTTCGGTGGCGTCCACGGGCTGGCCAACCTGTACCCGAGGGACGAGCTCCTCGAGTACGTGTACAAGGAAGCGCCCACGAACGACGACGAGTCCGACATCCCGTCCGAACACGTGCCAGAGCTGTTCCCGTACGTGAGACCGTTGCCAGACGTGATCGAGGTCGACTACATGATCCCGGGCTGCCCACCCAAGTCCGAGGTGATAGCCGAGGTCATCGCCGCGATCCTCGAGGACAGGGAGCCCGAACTACCCACGACGAACCTGTGCGAGGAGTGCCCGCGCGAGAAGGAGGACAAACCCATCGAGGAGATCAAGTTCAGGACGGGACAGGGCAAGCCCGACCCCGAGAAGTGCCTCCTCGAGCAGGGCTACCCGTGTCTCGGACCCGCCACGTCCTCCGGGTGCGGCGCGGCCTGTCCCTCCAGGGGCCTACCGTGCAGGGGATGCAACGGGCCGACCAGGAACGCGCTCGACCAGGGCGCCGAGTACCTAGACGCGCTGGCGTCCCTATCGTACGAGGCCGACGTCGACCTGGACGAACTCCTGAGCGGGATCCCGGACCTCGTCGGGAAGATCTACATGTTCACGCTGGCCAGCTCCCTGCTGAAGGGACATAGGAGGGCTATCAAGGGAGACTAAGGGGGAGTAACCGATGGCCGAGATAAAGATCCACCCGCTTACCAGGGTCGAGGGACACGGTGAGGTAGTGGTCGAGGTCGAAGGCGGTGAAGTGAAAGACGTCAAGTTCGTGGTCCTGGCCGTCAGAGGTTTCGAGAAGTTCGTCCAAGGAAGACCCGTCGAGGAAGTCCCCTACATCGTCTCCAGGATCTGCGGTATATGCCAAACCGCGCACCACCTGGCGGCGTGCAAGGCGACCGACGGTTGCTTCGACGTCGAGCCCCCGGAGGGAGGCCACAAGATCAGGTGGCTCATGCACATCGGTAACATGATCCACAGCCACGCGCTGCACTTCTACTTCCTGGCGGCCCCGGACTACGTGGTCGGTCCCGACGCGGACCCGCTCCAGAGGAACGTCATCAAGATCATCCAGGACGAGCCCGAGGTCGGCAAGATAGCGATAGAACTGAGGAAGTACGGTCAGGACATAGTCGAGGCTACCGGAGGCAAGGCCATACACCCGGTTACCGGCATCCCGGGCGGCGTGTCAGCGCCCGTCGACCCGGAGAAGCGTGACGAACTCCTCTCCAGGGCGGAAGAGATGGTCGAAATGGCTTACGAGGGCGCCAAGGTCGGCATCGAGGCCATCAAGCGGACGCTGGAAGAGTACGAGAGCAAGGGCTTGGACCTGCTGGAGACCCTCGGTAACATCCCGACCTACCACATGGGTCTGGTCACGGACGGGGACAAGCACGAGTTCTACGACGGTGAGGTCAAGGTGGTCGACCCCGAGGGTAACGAGTTCGTGAGGTTCGAGCCCGACGAGTACGATCAGGTGATCGCGGAGAGGGCCGTACCGCACTGCTACGTCAAGCACCCGTACCTCAAGGAGGTCGGCTACCCGGACGGTGTGTACAGGGTCGGTCCGGGCGCCAGGCTGAACGTGGTGGAGTCCATGAAGACGGACAGGGCTCAGGAACTCTACGAGGAGTACGTGGACGAGTTCGGCGAGTGCGTCAACTACTCGCTGACCATCAACTGGGCCAGGCTGATCGAGCTGGTGGCCGCGTGCGAGGAGGCCAAGGAACTCCTCGAGGACGACGTGATAACGGAGGAGGACGAGTGCAAGGAAGACTACGAACCCAAGGAGGGTAGAGGAGTCGGCATAGTCGAGGCCCCGAGGGGCACGCTGATACACCACTACGAGACGGACGAAGAAGGCCTCGTGAAGAAGGCCAACCTGATAGTGGCCACGACCCACAACGTGCCCGCGATAGAACTCGCCCTGAAGGACACGGCCAAGAAGCTCGAAAAGTACCTCGTGGACTTGGCCGAATAGACCCTCCCGGATAACCCCTGCACGGGGGGTTGGTCGAGTTGGCGGAGGAGAAGAGAGACGTGCTGAACTACCTGGAGATGGTGATCAGGAGCTACGACATATGACTGTCGTGCGCGGCGCACGCCCTGGAGAACGTGCGTGTCCGCGTCGTCCGTAGGGACGAGGACGAGTGAATCAACGCCCCCCGCCGGATGAAGGCCCGGGGGAACCCGAACCGGGACCCCGGGTCCGACGGCGGGACCCCAACACCCACCCCGTTCCCACGCTCGCGCCCGCGATCACGGTCTCGATGGGGAACCTGTAGAACCCCGAGCCTATCATGGCCACGTCCACCATGATCGACCCCGCCAGCGCCGTCAAGGCGGCCATGATCCCGACGTGCCTCCAGGGCCCCATGACGTCCGAGTACCTCCTGGACACGGCCACTATGGCCCCGAACGCGACCACCGCCACCGAGTTGAACACGCACACCGCCGTCCTCGGGTCCAAGGTCGGCTTGTCCCCAATCGTTATGATTCTCGTAACGATTAGCGATTTGGTAGGGCCGCCCGGATTTGAACCGGGGTCGCGGGGTCCAAAGCCCCGCAGGATAGACCGCTACCCCACGGCCCTGCCTCCCTCCGTCATCACCCCACCCACCGGGACTATATAATCGTTTCGCCCAAAACCACCGCGGTGGTTAACGGTTTGTAACGAATCACATAACAAATATGTACCTCCACGCTTCCTATTAGCGTTATGATACCCGCACCCCACCGCACACCCGCCGGGGGTGAGACCCCGATGCTAGACATGAAGGACAAGAAGCGCCACGAAGGGGAGATCCCCCGCGACTATAGGATCTGTAGCAGGGACCCGTTCGGCGCCTACTTCCCACCCCGACACAAGAAACCCATCAAACTGAGGAAGTCCAAGCGCGAGCACTAGACGCCCTCCTCCACGCCCCACGGTGTTTTCACGACGGCACCCAACCCCCTCAACGCCACGGCCGTCGCGTAGGACAACAACGTGAACCTCCCGAACCTGGCCTCCACGCCCGACAGATCCTCCACGTCCAACAACCCCGCCTCCTCCGCCTCAGGCAGGAACCTGGCCAACGTCGAAACCACACGACCCACGTGCCTGACCTCGACACCCTCCGGCGGCTCGCCCACGTAAAACACCCCCGGCTCCGGATCGTCCGTCATAACCTCCAACACCACACCCTCCACGTCGGATACATCGGGCGACAGGTAGACCAACTCCGGCGGCTCGAACTCGTGTTTCACGCCCTCTATCACGTCGAAACACGCCATCACCAGACGGGCAACCTCCCCGACGTCCCGAACATCCGGCATGTCCACCACGTACTCCTCGTAGAAATCCCAAGCATCCTCCACGGTCTCGATCCTCTCACCGAAATACCTCTCAACCAACGGCAAGGGCGAAACATCCACCTCCTCGGTCCCGTGATCCTCGGCCAACTCTATCTTTATCCTCGTCAACGAACGCAACTTCTTCAGCGCCCTCCTCAAGGCGTCCGCCGAGGCGATCACCCCCTCCTGATCTCGTCGATGATCTCATCGACACAGCCACCAGACCCGTACCTCTCCTTCAGCATCCTGAACAGCCTACGTATCTTATCGTACGATTCCTCGTCCATAGCGTGCTCCATCCGACACGCGTCCAACTCCGCCTTCTCGGGCTCCACCCCCAAGAACTTGAGGAACGAGGCTATCTCCCTGTGCCTCTCCCAAACCTTCCGCCCGATCCTCTCACCCTCCTCGGTAGGCTCCACCCTACCCCCTCCGTACACGACGTACCCCATCGCGCTCAACTTCCTCACCATCTCCAGGACCGTGGGTTTCGAAACCCCTAGGAACTCGCTCAACTCCGATATCGTCGTGAACCCACGCTCCCGCGACAGCACGTAGATAGCCTCCAGGTAATCCTCCATCCTGGACGAGAGCTCCGACATCTTCAACCGTATCCCCTTCAGGGGTGGCCGCTTTCTCTCATCGGCACCGCCTCGAGGCCGGTCCCGTACTCATCATCCGGGAACCACCGACCTGACGAACCTCGGGGAGGAGACCGAAGGGGGTATCCAAACCTCCAGCGATTCCCTGACCGCCACCTCTCTGACCACGTCGAAGAACGCGCCGACCCTGTCGATGACACCGGAGTCCGCGGTAACCGGCACCCCTTCCGCGTTCACCAACATTCCATCGACGCCCTTAACCGCCTCGCATTTTACCTTAACCCCGTCGAGCCCACCGGACAACCTCCTCCGGACGAAAGAAGCCAGCTCGCCACTCCCGCTCACCGGCGCGTCGAACCAAACGACCACCTCCGACGGACGAACCTCGTCCAGGACGGGTATCAACACGTCGAGAACGTCCTCGACGTCCTCGGGGTCCACGGCCTTCCTCCCCATCTTCAGGTCCCTTACCACATCGTCATCACACAGCACCGCCTCACCGTCGAGGAGGGACCTTAGACCCGTGAGCACGTTGTAACCGTCCAGCAGGAGTCGACTACCCTCGAGGAAACCCGAGGGAACCCTCTTCCCCGCCCTCTCCAACGCCTCCCACCTGGACCACACCACCCTGTACAGCGCCGCCTTCTCCTCCGAGGTAAGACCCCAGGTGGACTGGGCCACGTCCAGCGCCTTGTCCTTCGGTAACCCCGACTCCACCATCGTTCTCACGGGCACAACGTATTTCTCGACCGAGGCGATCAGCCTCCGGAACCCCGACAACGGGTGTGTCCCCCACAACGAGGGGGAGGCGAGCCGGGATTTGAACGTCGAATTGTTGGCGTCGGCCATCGCCAGGGTCGTCGTCGGAACGGGACTCTGCTGGATAGGATCCGACTGGCTCGTTGACGGTCTGGAGACCATCGCCAGGGCGAAAGGCGTTCCAGAGAGCGTCCTCGGCGTCCTTATATCGGCCCCGGGAACCTCCCTCCCCGAGTTCGGCTCCGCCATCGTATCGAGCCTGGAAGGCTACTCCGAGGTCGGAGTCGGCTGCGTCGTCGGATCCAACGTCTACAACATCTGCGGCATAATCGGAATCACCGCGCTCTTGGTACCCTTCACGGTGGGTAAGTACCCGTTCAGGGACACCCTGATCGCCGTGGGTATAGGAATACTCTTGCTACTCTTGGTGATGCACGGACTCGGGTTGGAATGGTACGAAGCGATATTCCTACTGGTCCTGTACGCCATATACGCTTACTCGCTGACGAAAAGGGAGGAGGAAGCGCCGCAGGAGGCCGAGGGAGAGGGGGAAGCCAAGAAGGTCTACGAGACCACGTGGAAGACGTACGCCAAGGTCGTCTGCGGTATAGGTCTCTTCGTCGTGGCTATCAAGTGGTGCCTGGTGGACGGAACGATAGACTTGGCCAAAGCCATAGGGTACCCGGCGGCGCTCCTGGGATACACGCTGTTGGCCATCGCCACGTCGCTTCCGGAGACCTTCACCACGCTGAACGCCGCCAGGAGGGGCATGGGAGACCTGGCTGTCACGAACATAACCGGCAGCAACGACTTCAACATCCTGATGGGTCTGGGCGTGCCGGCCATACTGACGGGTAAAGTACAGGCCAAACCCTGGGACCCGACCCTCATCCTGTACATGATAGTGATAACCGCGATCCTGGCGATACCGACTAGAATGGGCAAACTGGGGAGGCCGTACGGCGCCCTCAACCTGGCACTGTACGGCGGCTTCATAGCCCTGCTGTGGGAGACCATAATGTACCACCACTACCTACACCTCTGGTTCTAACGCCCCCTCCTCCCTCAACTCCGGTCGATGACGACGCTACCCCACGCGGAGCCCCGAGGCCGTGACGAGGAACCGGGGTGAGGGCGGAGACCTTGCCCCTAGCCAAGCGCATCATCCCGTGCCTCGACGTCAAGGACGGACGCGTGGTCAAGGGCGTGAAGTTCCGAGGCCTCAGGGACGCGGGCGACCCCGCGGAGCTGGCCGACCACTATTACAGGCGCGGGGCCGACGAGATAGTGTTCCTCGACATATCGGCCTCCCCGGAGGGCAGGAAACTGATGGTGGACGTGGTGAGAAGGGCCGCAGAGACCGTGTTCATCCCGATGACCGTGGGAGGCGGTATCTCCAGCGTCAAGGACTTCAGGGAGGCCCTCACGGCCGGCGCCGACAAGGTCTCCGTGAACACGGCGGCCGTCGAGAACCCGGAGCTCGTCTCCGAGGCCGCCGACGTGTTCGGATCGCAGTGCGTGGTCGTGGCCATCGACGCCAAAAGGGAACCCCTGACACCCGAGAACGAGCACCTGGCCGATCACGTGTTCGAGGAGGACGGTCGGGAGTTCTGGTTCCGTGTGTACGTGAGGGGAGGTAGAGACCCGGTCGATTTGGACGCTATCACGTGGGCGAAGCGGGTGGAGGAACTCGGGGCGGGCGAGATCCTACTGACGAGCATCGACGCGGACGGGACCTGCGAGGGTTACGATCTAACCCTGACGGGGGCCGTGTGCGACGCTGTCAACATACCGGTGATAGCCTCGGGGGGTTGCGGTCACCCGAGGCACATGCTGGAGGTGTTCGAGGTGGGGGCCGACGCCGCCCTCGCCGCCTCCATATTCCACTACGATGAATACGATATAATCGAGGTAAAGAAGTACCTGGCCGACCGAGGCGTAAGGGTAAGGCTATGAAAGTCCTTCTCCTGTACCCCAGGTACCACGCCCACGTCGTGATGGAAGCCTACGGCGAGATCCCACCGGGCCTCAAACCCGACGACGTCACGTTCCTCGCCGTGAGAGGCGCACCGGGTCCTCCGAAGCTCGTGCTGGAAGGGGACACGGCCTCGGTAACGCTATCCCCCACCGGGAGCATAACGGACGTGAAGGCCACGCTCGCGCACGAGTTGGCACACGTGAAGCACTTCGAGGTCGTTCCTCCCCCCAGGGAGGCCCTCCGACTCCGGGCTTTGTCGCTACCGTTGGAGATCTACGCGGAAGAACTAGTCCTCAGGGAAGCCCCGGACATAGCCGTCAAGAGATTGAGGATCGGTGAGAAGGTCCTCGTAGACCCACATCCCGTGAGGAACCTGATACAAGACCTAGAAAGGTCCCTCGTGCTGGAACCGCTACGCATAGCCGCCGAGAGGATAGGATCTAGACTGGACGTCCCCACGATCGGAGCCCTCTACCCCGAGGTTGAATCGGCGAAGAAGGAGTTGGTAAGGGAAGCCCGAAAAACCGACCCGCTGGATCCCATGGCCCTACGGGAGTACCTGCTCAAGGCTAAATCCGTCGTCAGGCGCCTCCTAACTCCCTAGCCAGCCTCATCAGCCGTTCGATCCTCTTCTCGGTCGGAGGGTGAGTGCTGAACAATCTCACCAGGAACCCCTTGAACGGGTTCACTATCCACAGGTGTGCGGTAGAGAGCTCGGACGTGCCCGAGGGCTTCAACCCCTTGGAGGCGATCTCCTCGATCTTCTCCAACGCGGACGCCAACGCGAGGGGGTCCCCGCACAGCTTAGCCCCGGTCTCGTCCGCCAGGTATTCCCTCGCCCTGCTTATCGCCGCCGTCACCGCCATGGCGACCAAGGAGGCCACCAACGAGGCCAGCATCAGTATCAGCAGATCCTCCTCGTCCGTGTCCCCGAACATCGAGTTCAGGAACGGGTCCAAAGCGTAACCCAAGGCCGCCCCCATACCTGCCGCTACGGTGGCCACGATCACGTCCCTGTTCTTCACGTGCGCGATCTCGTGGCTCAGAACCCCCATCAACTCCCGGTCGTCGAGGGTCTTCAACAGCGCCTCCGTGACCCCGACCACGGGCTTAGACCTCCTCCCGGTCGCGAACGCGTTGGGGACGGACCCGAACGGAGACCCATCCTCGGGAACCACCACGAGCCTGGGTTCGCCGACTCCCGCCCTCCCGGCCAACTCGTGGGCTATGTACCAGGCCGTTTCGACCTTCTCGGCCAGGTCCGGTCTGAAAGACACGAACTCCTCGGCCGGCACCGCCCCCACGGACCACAACACCAGTTTGTCCGCGAAGACCAACTGGATGGCCGCGGACCCGAGTCCTAACAGGAGACCGACGATCGCGCTCCCCGTAACCAGCGTCACCACGAAAGCGGTCAGTCCCGTCATGAACCCGAGGAGGGCCAAAGTCCTGAGTGTGAGGGCCGTCTTACCGCTGAAAGGCTTGGTGATGACCGCCAGACCCAAGGATCCCAGGGCTAGGACCAGGGCACCCGTCCCGGCCGCGGCGTTGGAGGCCAAGTGAGATGCTAAAGCGGCGGATATCACGCCCAAGGGCGTTCACCCCCTTCCTCCCACCAACCTGCCCGGTACGACCCCCGAAGGGGTCACGTAAACGACGTCGTACACGCCGTACCTCCTCCTCAGTGTCCGGATCTGATCCCTCCCGATTTTAACACCAACGGATATCACGGAAGGGGGGCCTTCACCTTTTTCCCACGCCTTAACCACCCTGACCAAGGCCGGATGATCCTTCGGGACTTCTTCCCCCGAGGGCGCCCACATCACAGTCTCTACCCCATCGGACACCGTGGGTCGAACGCCCAACTCGCGGGCCAACAGCCATGATAACTTGGACTTCCTGACGGCGGGATCCTGCTCCAGTATCCAACCCACCTCTCTGACGTCCCTCACACCACCACGTGGACATCGGGGAGGTCCTTCGATCTCGAATCCGGTGTCGACGACCGTGGCCACAACGCCATCGGTAACGTTCGTGACGCACACGGCCTTGACGCCGCCGGAATGAGAGAACACCGCCATCCCCTCACGGACGTCCACGGCGTGGGGGACCTCTACCAGGTAGGGGACGTCCCCTATCGCGTTCAAGATCTCCGGCACAGGTGGCTCGGTGCGTTCCGGATCCTTGGCACGACCTCGAGACGGATCGGCGTGCACGACGTCGTACGCGGAGACGTCGACACCGAGAGCGTTCCCCTCGACCACGTCGACGCGTCCCTCGGAGTGCATTTCGGCGTTGATGGATACGGCACGGGATCTGGCGGGATCCTTCTCGACGGCCGTAACCTCTCCGTAGAAACGCGATAGCGCTAGGGTGTCCGCCCCGATCCCCGCGCACATGTCGAGGGCGGACTTTCCCCCCGCCCTGTCGCTTAAGAACTCGGCCTTGGCCAGGGCGACCGGTTCCCTGGTGAATTCGGAAGCGGCCTTCACGTCGGGGCACGCCAACGGTTTCCACTCGAATACCTTCCCGGCGACCTTACGGTGTATTTCGACCAGTGCCACGCAGAGGGGGTCCACCGAGTGTCGAGGTGACATCTTCAGTTCGTCGATGGGGTTTTCTACACCGACGTACGAGAGGGCCACGGCCGCCTCTTTGGAGTCTAGTTCCGATAGGATGTCCTCCGGTCTCGGGTTTTCCGATAGGACTTCCTTGATATCGTTCCAGTTCAACACGAGGGTCCTCAAATCAGACCCAACGCCCTCGGATCGACGTCCTCCGGCGTGAGCCCGACACGTCGCAACACCTTGCTGACGGGTTTGAACTCGCCCACTTCCCAGGGTGAGTGAGCGTCACTTCCCACTGTGATGGGGGCTCCCACCTGGACCGCGATTTGGTACAGGGTGAAGTCACGGGGGAGGTGGCGTACGTTCAACTCGAGCGCGGTCCCGGTGTCGGCCGCGGTTTCGGCGATCTCCCGGGCCTCTTCGACGGTGACGTGACACCTCAACTCCTCCAGTATCCACACGGGATGGGCTATCACGTCGGCCTCTCCGGATTCCATGCACTCGATGGTGGCCCTCACCACGGCGGCTTTCAACTCCTCCACGGAGGCCGCTCCGGGCGCGATCAGATGGGGGTGGTGAACACCTGCCAGTACGACGTCCGCTTCCTCGAGCATGGCTGGGGTGACGTCGAGGCCGCCGTCCGGCGATACTATGTTGGCTTCGACACCCGCCAGCGCCCTTACCGAGCACATCCTCTCGGCTTCCCTCACCTCCGCGAGAAGCCTCCTGAACGACCCTTCGGTGAGACCCTCGGGTGAAGCGGGCCCGTGGTCCGTGATGGCCACGAGTTCCAGTCCTTTCTCCTCGGCCGCCATGACGTTCTCCATGGGGGTTCCCGTACCGTCGGAGTACACGGAGTGGGTGTGCAGGTCGTAAGAGAACCTCCTCATCACCTCAGGGCCCTCAGCCTGACCTCGGGTTCCAGCGTCCTCGGCTCGGCCGCCACTATCGCGGCTCCCTTAGCGACCACGGTCAACGGGTCGTCGGCGAGCCTCGCCGGGATGTCGGTCTCCTCCTCTATTCTCGCCCTGAAGCCCCTCATCATGGATGTTCCTCCGACGAGGACCGTGTTCTCGTAGATACCGGAGACGAGTTCCGACGGTATCCTGTCCAGTATCCTGTTGATGGCCCTCACGATGTCCTGGACGACGGGCTCGGCCGCCCTCGCGACGAGCTCCGAATCTATCGTTATCTGCTTGGGCTTGTTCGTGGTCATGTCCTTGCCTATCACCTCGATCTCCTTCACCTCGATATCCTCGGTCTCCGTGAACACCATACCGACCTCTATCTTGGCCTTTTCCGCCTCGTGGATGCCTATCCTCACGTTGTACTCCTCTTCGACTAGCTCGACGATGTTCCTGTCGATGTCGTCACCGCCTATCCTCATGGTCTCCTGGTCCGTTATACCTCCCAACGATATCACGGCCACGTCGGTGGAACCCGCGCCCGCGTCGACTATCATGGTACCGTCCGGCTCGGCTATCGGGAGACCGGATCCTATGGCCGCGGCGAGGGCCTCGTTGATGACTATCACGTTGTCCTTGGATATCCCGACCTCGGCGGTGGCCTCCTTGATGGCCTCCCGTTCTACCTCCGTCGCGTCGCCCGGAACGCCCACGGCGACCCTCTCTATCGAAGAGGGATCGTTATCCGAACCGACCTCGATCGCGTGCTGCACGATGAACTTGGCGTATTCGACGGACTCTATCACCCCGTGTCTTAGGGGTCTGACGGCGATGATGTCCTCGGGGGTTCTACCCAACATCTTCCTGGCTTCTTCTCCTATGGCCAGGACCTTGTTGGTGCCCTTCTTGACGGCTACGACGGAGGGGAACTGCTTTATCTTGAACTCCTCCTCCATGGGTCTGGCCACGACGGTGTTCATGGTACCCAAGTCGATACCCAGGGAGTTCTCGGTGAACTCGATCGATATCTCCTCGGGCTCGATCTCGTGTTCTTCCTCCCTTTCTTCCTCCCTTTCCTCCTCTTCCGCCATGTTTTTATCCTCCTCCTTCTCTTTCTTTTTCCTACCGAATATTTTCAACGGCATTCAAAAACACCCCTATTTGTTCCCACTAGTCGGCTTCGAGTTCCCTTTTCTCAACTCGGTTAATTCCTTCCAATACACCGAGTATTCGGAGTTTTCGAGATATTTTTTAAAGTCTTCAGAATTACTGGTATCAACAACCATAAGACTAAATAGATCTTCCTCTATTCCAACCAGTATATTCAATAAGTGCCTCAATTGTCTCGGTAGTATCTTGAACAAAACAGTGTAGGATTCCACGAATACTATATCCTTTACCATCTTAACTATATTAACATCGCACACGTTAACTTTAGCCTCACTAAGGATTCGTTTAATGACACTTTCAGGCCCAGCTAAAACGAAATCCCCATCGTCATCCTTGAATATTAACGTCAGCCCATCCCTGTCAGACGCTATTTTCTTGATTATAGTAGCGGTATCGGAAGTTGCTTTTATGAGTATTACTGCATACCTCCAAACCACTAGACTATACCTTGTTTCGAATATTTTGTCATCTATGATATCGAACTTATGTAGCCTCATTATTTCGTATAGGATATCATGTCTGTTATCGGGATTACATACTATAAGGCAGTAAGTGTTAGGCTCCTCCTCGTCGTACCTGACCGCCGCGGCCCGTAGTAGTTTTACTTTGAGTTCCGGGTCCACTGTTTTACTCCCCGTCAGGTCGTTGTTCTTCGTTTAACAAGAGTATATGATAAACACCATCTTTGTAAACAACGATAACATTGTCATCATCGGTTATACTCTCTAAATCAATACTGTAAACACCATCTCTTTCGACCCTTATATCGACAAATTCGAAATCTTCCGAACGGGACCTCCGTCGTTCGGGCTCGTAAATAAACAGCCTACTTCCGCACCTGGGACATCCTTCCTTTATTAAACTGTCATCCTTTGACTCTATCAGCGTTCCGCACCTTAGACATCTATGGGGCACGACCTCTACCCCAACTTTAATGATATATAATCCTCGCCCTTTTTAAGATCCTTCAACGCCCCTGCTGGTGATATCACTGTTATGCCTGTATCGAACTTCCTACCGAATATTTTCTTTATGATACCCCCACCCGCTGTTTTCGGTGGAACAACGTGTATATCCACTCCTTTGAATTCCTCAAGATCCACGTTTTTCATGGCTTCTTCTATTATCTTCGTGAGTACTTGAGGCGATAATTGCCCCTCGAACACGACGACGGATCCCTCCTTGGCCCGCCGGATCACGTACTCGACGACCTCGTCCTCCGACATCCTCTCCAGGGCGGAGCGGGCCATCACCTCGAATTTTATCCCGCTCAACGGGCGAACTCCCTGACCATCGCTTCATATAGCTTGTTCATGTTCCGACCTGTCTTGGCGGACACGGGCACGACCGTGTAATCGGAGAAAGCGTCGCGGACGGCTTCGGGATCCGCCTCGGGTAGGTCGATCTTGTTCGCAACGACTATGAAGGGCACGTCGTTGGCTTCCAGATTGCCTATAAGCGTTATGTTAACTTGATCGTAGGGGTCCCTGGTCGAGTCCACTACCACCAGTGCTCCCTGTATTTTCTTCAGCATCTTGATGGCTTCTACCACCCCTCTCGTCGCTTCTTTAGCCCTTCTTTTCGCTTCCTCAACACTTAACCCATATTCCAGAAACTTCCTATAATCCACTTTAGTGGTTATACCCGGGGTATCGACTATGTTGAATCTTACGCTCTTGGAGCCGATCGATATCTCAACTTCTCTCCTCACCGGCTTCCTGGTCTCGTGAGGAACCCTCGAGACCCTGCCGAACTCCTTGGCTTCCCAGTCCCTCGCCATCCTGTTCGCTAACGTCGTCTTACCCACGTTGGGGGCACCGTAAACACCGATATCCACCTCCTTCGGCCCGGACCTGAACAGCCCCATCAGCTTCTCCAGTATCGACAACGTAGCACCCCTGGGGTGGGCGGATGAGCGTCGTCGGCTTCATCAAGAAGGCCATCAAGGAACCGCTGAGAGTCGGAGCACCGGCCCCGACCTCCCCCAGGACGGCAAGGTTCATGGTGCAGGTGTCGGGTGCGGGCAGGGGAGACAGGGTCCTGGACGCGGGGACGGGGAACGGGGTCGTGGCCATCGAGGCGGCCAAGATGGGCTGCGAGGTGGTGGCCATCGACGTCGACCCCGAGATGCTGAGGTTGGCGAGGAAGAGAGCCGAGGAGGAGGGCGTCGAGGATTCGATAGAGTTCCTACGGGCGGACGCCACCAGGCTCCACGAGGTCTTCGACGCCGACGAGTTCGACGCGGTGTTATCCACGGTACCCGTGACCACCGTGGAGGACCCCGTCGGCCTCCTCCGGTCGTACTGGCGGGTTCTTAAGCCTTCAGGAACCCTGGTCCAACTCACCCACTGGCCCAGGTTCTTCCGAAGGATAGTGGATAAGAGCCCCTTCACGATCGCCGAACGGTACTTCCGCTGGGTGCACGTGGTGCCCGGGTACGTGTTCGTCTGCGAACCCGAGGGGTGAAACCCGTGCTGGCCCCGGGTTGGTACAAACCCACGCTACCTACCGCCGCCATCGGGTTAGCGGTGGGATACCTGGAACCCCTCGCCTCGATCCCTTTCGCCCTCGCCGTGGGGTTCCTCCTCTTCTTCCACAGGAACCCCGATCGGAGACCCCCGGAAGACCCCAGCCTCGCCGTCTCCCCCGCGGACGGCCGGCTGGCCGGCGGGAGAGTCATGCACGTGGGACCCATGACGGACGAGGAGATGATGTCGTACATCGACGACCCCGTCGGAGTTTCCGTGTTCATGTCTCCCCTGGACGTTCACGTCAACAGGGCCCCGTACGACGGCAAGCTCAGGGAAGTCGAGAGGATCCGGGGAGGGTTCAAACCCGCGTACTCGAGCGAGGCCCTCGGCAACAACAGGGTGGTGTTGCTGTTCGAGGGACCGGGTTTCGACTTCGTGGTCAGGTTGATCTCCGGCGCGATAGCCAGGAGGATAGCCGTGTTCGTCGAAGAGGGGGAGGAGGTTTCGCGAGGGGATGTCATAAGCATGATAAGGCTGGGGTCGAGGGTCGACGTGGCCTTCCCAGCCGAAGTCATCGAGGAACTGAAGGTAGAAAGAGGGGACAGGGTGAAAGCCGGTGAAACGCCGGTCGCGAGGATACGACAGAGAAGCCTGGAAGATGAGTGAACTCCTCACGCCGGCGTGCGCGTGTTCTCTCCTCAACATCGTGTCAGGCGCGCTGTCGATACTGGCCACGATAACGGGACACACGAGACTCGCCGTTTCCTTCATCACCCTATCGTTCGTGGCCGACTCGCTGGACGGCTTCCTGGCCCGAAGGTACGGGTGGGAGTCGGACTTCGGACTGCAACTCGACTCGCTGTCGGACATGGTCTCCTTCACCGTGGCCCCGGCCCTCTTGATCGTCGAGGGAGGGATGCTACCCTCCCCGATATCCTACGCGGTGGCCGTCGCCTTGATAGCGTGCGGTGGGCTGAGACTCGCCAGGTTCAACGTGATGTGTGCGGAAGGGTACCCCGTGGAGGGGTACTACCTTGGGCTTCCCGTACCGTGGGTCGGGATGCTGGTCGTGGCGCTGTACACGTTGGGGACGTCGCTATCGATACCCAAACCCGTGTGGTGGGCGGTGAACGGCGTCCTGGTGCCTTCCGCTACCTACTTAATGATCTCATCGATCGAGTTCCCCAGCGTGAAGAGGCCCCCCAACCCCGTGGTCGCCTTCGGAGGCCTATCCGTGCTCGGTCTCATGTTCGATCCCGCCATACCCGTGGCTCCGCTGAGGAACGTCTTCGACACGGCGGCGTCTATCGCCATGCTGTTCCTGATCCTAATCTGGTACCCCAGAGCCGACGGGGGACGGTGACCCTGCCGACGATCACGGGGTCCCCACCTGGACCGGTGTCTAGACTGGAAATACCAAGGGAGAAACTGCACGGTATAGCCGGGGCGGCGTTCATAGCGGTCCTGATAATAGCGGCCGCCGTGGGAGGATACTACTTCCTCGTTTACAAACCGTACATGGAACACCTTGAGAAGCTAAAGGCTGAGAAGTTGGCCGAGGTCAACAAGTACTTCACCGGACCGCTCGCCAACGATCCCGTTAAGTTCAAGCTAATTCAAATGATCATGTCAGCTCAAACCCCGGAACAAGTGCAATCAATAGATGTCAAAGGTATAGCGACGATAGAGTGGAAGAAATACTGGATAGGTCAAATCAAGTTCAACCAAAAACGTGGAATAGTTGAGTTAATTACCCCGCAAGGACCCCAGTTATTAAGTGTTAAGGATGCCATAAATAAGGTAAAGTCGATGAATTTGAAAGAACTGATGAAAATAACCGTGAAGAAACCTGAGACCGTCTTGGTAGCTATTAAGGTCAGAGCCGATAAGGCCCCGATGCCATTGTTCCGAGGAGAGAAGGTCACTTTGGTTATATATGGTGTTAAGAAAATATACGCTACACCCAAACCTGGAGCGGGAGCAACGTCAGCTTCTCATAAGGTGGTTGGGATTAAGTATAAGTGGATAAAGGTTGTTAAAGGGTGTGTTATAAGATACATATTCTTAACTAACGTAAATAATTGGCTGAACTTAACTACAACTGTTAAAATGATATCGGCTTCCGCTTTGGTCAATATTTACAAGTCAGGATCCGTCAACGCCGGTGTTAATTGGGTACTACTGGTCAACTCGGCGCTCGGTGGAGCTAAGGGAGGTGGGGCCGGAGCCGCCGGACGATTACCCGGCACTACTCAGATAACGGGTACAACCAGCACAGGTGCTAAATACAGAGAAGTTGCGTACGTCACTGACTTACGGGATTTCATTAAATTGTTGGCTTTGGAACAAGCTAAGAAGAAGGGAGGATTCATAAGGGCTTTGAACCAGTTAGAGGCTAAGGAAGGAATAAGAGGATGGAAATTCGTAGTGCTGGTTATAGAGATTCCTTCTGACTTATTAAAGGACAAGAAGATAGTCAAATCACTTATATACGGATGGGTTCTAGTCACACCCGAGATGAAATGAACGGGGGTGAAACCGATGAAGGCCAAGCTCGGGCTGGCGGTCCTAGCGGTCACGGCGGCTGCCCTGGTGTCCTCCGCCGGGATATACCAGGCCAGCTCCAACAACGCCCTCAAGGGAATCGAGGTCACCAAACTGAACGTTCAAACCTGGATAAAGGGTAGCGGGGTCAAACCGGGTTCGGTCACATGGCCGGGTGTCAAGGTCGAGTGGAGGTACACGAAGACCTCCGGCTACGCCAGGATATTCAACGTGAAACCCATACCTTTCGCGTCCTTAGCGCCCCCGAACATCGTGGAGCCCGGATGGCCCTTCCAAGTTAACAGGTGTACCTACGAGAGGCTCGAAGTATCGATAGAACTCAGGGGTTCCGGCGTTAAAACCGTGCCCGCACCGGTGGTCTTGGACGGGGGCAAGTTGATCAAATCGGACCCGCACCCGTCCGGTTGGGAAGGTAACGTCCCCGTTTATACCGTGGACCTGAGAGGGGGTAAGACACCCAAGATCACTTACGTGATGGTGTACTCGGGATCCGCCGGAGGAGCGGCCACGTCCGCTCCATCGTCCTCAGCGCCGGGAGCCGGCGTCAGCAGCGCCCCACCCGCCGGGGTATCCAGCGCCGCGGGAGGTTCGGTAGCGTCGGCCAAAGGGGGATCGGTGGCATCGGCCGCCCCGGGCTCGGTGGCCGCGGCGGGAGCAGGCGCCGGGGCGGCGACGGCCCCCACGGCCAAGGGATCGCCCTCATCGTCGGCCCCGAAGACCGCAAAGACCGGGGTCCTAGGGGCTGGAACGTATAAGACCGGTGTTTCCATATTCGCCCTCGGCGCCGCCGTGATGGCGGCGCTCCTGGGGGGCTACCTCCTATACCGAGGAGTAGGCTGATGACGGTGGCGGGACTCGCCCTCCTCCTCCCCTCACTGGCTTACCTGACCGATCTCTTGATCGATGAGATAGACTACTACACCCACAAGGACCTATACCAACTACCCGGTTGTTACATCGAAATACCTAAGATAGACTTAATAGCGCCTATAAACACGGTTTCACCCAACTACGGGGTGTACTACGATATAGACACCCCTCCCCCAGGCAGGCCGGGCGTAACCGTGTTCTTCGGCCACAGGACCATGTTCGGATCCCCGTTCTACAGGTTAAACGAGTTGAAACCGGGTGACAAGGTCATAGTCCACTGGTTCGGTAACACGTACGTTTACGTGGTGTACGCGAAGGAGGTCGTGAGCCCATCCTACAAAATACCGACGAGGTCGAAAAGGGACGAGTTGTGGTTAGTCACGTGCACTCCACCGACGACTTCCGAGTACAGGTTGATAGTAAAATGCTACAGGGTAGCGGCGGAAGTCGTCTGATCAACCCGCCCGCTCCAGGATCTTCTCCACCAAGCGCTTAAGGACCTCGTTCCTGTACGCCTCCGTGAACGCCACCGAACCCGCGGTCTCGTGACCGCCACCGTCCACGGCCGCCTCCGGGAGTTCCTCGGCTATCTCCTCGACTATCTCGTTGAGGTTTATACCCATGTTCTCCGTGGCCCTGACCACCGCGAAGTCCGGTCCGTACGCTACCGTCACGACCTTCGCATCGTCCCCTAACTTCTCGACGTAGTGATCGTGCACCATACCGCAGGTCTTGCCGGGTCCCGGGTACGTGAACTTCCTCGTGTATCGCTCGACGTCGAGCGTTATCACCTTCACACCATCCGCGTCGTATTCCTTGACGCCCGCCAGCGCCGCCTTCAGCTGCCTCTCACAGGCCTCCAAATGCTGCCTGTACAGGTTGTCCACGAGCCTCTTGTGCCTAGCCTCGTCACCGGTCGTTCCCAGGATGTCGTTGAGCAAGTGCCTACCCGGGGTGTGCCTGAGCTGGAAGTACTGGAAGTCGACGCTGTCCGCGATCTTCCTCAGATCTTCCCTGTCGAACCCCGCTTCCTCCGCCACCTCGATGGCTCTCTCCGCCTCGGGTGACTCGGCGTGGTCACCGACCGCGGACACGCCCGCGAGGTGCTTGATCCTATCCTCGACGTCCGGGTTCACCAGCCTGGCTATCTCGACCCCTAGCATCCCCGCCGGTATGTTCTTGCCGTCGCCGTCGGCCGAGTAAGGGTTGACGTGAACGTCCACGTGATCGTCTATCGGGAACTTCCTGAGACCATCAGGGGCCTCCCCGATCGGATCGCCCGGGTAGTGGTGATCCACGACCAGCACGTCCACGCCGTAGGCCCGCATCTCCTCGATGGCCGGAACGTCCTCTTCCGTGCACCCGATGTCCAGGAGCACCAGCAACGGTACCTGATGCCCGTACCTGTGAACGTCCTCCAGGCAGTGGTTAAGATCCCTGGCGGCGTCCTCCATCGTGTAGATGGGGGCCCTCGTCGGGAACCTCTTGTAGAAGTGGTACTCGGCCTCCGGGTCCGGGTTGTTCTCCTTCAGTATCGGTAGTATGGCCTCCTCCAGAGCGATGGCCCCGGAGACCCCGTCGGCGTCCGCGTGGTGTCTGATAAGGACGGGTCTCCCCTCCAGCACGGCCTTCCTGATCTCCTTCGCGACCTCCCTCATCCTGGGCCACAGTTTCCTTATCACGGGGCTGTCGATGAGGGGTTCTATCTCCGGGGGCTCCGCTTCTTCCTCTATGGCCTTCTCCACCAGTCGTCTGATCTCGACTTTCTCCGTACCCTTCAGCTTCTCCATGTCCAGGATCTCGATCTGCAGTTGACCGTCGTGCGTGGTCACCTCGCCGATTACCTTGACGTAGTCACCCGCCTCGATCTCCGGGTACGCTCGGATGCCCGGCCCCTCGAACGCCGCCATCCAGATGCTCCCGGTCTCGTCCCTCAGCGTGAACACGGTGGGACCCGGCGTCTGCTGAACGTGGACTATCTTACCCTTGAGCAGCACTGTGTCCCCGACCATGGACTCGTCGATACTGTCGACGGTGACTCGCTCGAGTTCCTTCTCGACCACTTCTTCCCGGTACTTGTCGGGCCTGTGGTCGATGCCTTTGATCGTGAAGTCTATCTCGCCGTCCTCCGGTCTGACGTCCGTGACCTTAACCACGACCTCGTCGCCTATCGAGAAGTCCTTGGGCTCCATCCCGGGCATGTCGCGCCTGTGTAACAGGCCTAGGGTCCTGTCGTTCAACTCGATGAACACGCCGTACTTCTCTATCCTGGACACGCGGCCCTTGTAGAGCTCCCCTTTCTCGACGTCTTCGTAACCGCAAGCCGGGGATAGAACCTTGACCTTCGGCACCTTCTCCTTCCTGATCTTCTTGATCTTCTCCCGGCATTCCTCGCAGAGGTCCTCCTCCGCGTGCGGGTCCAACTCCTTCCCGCATTCCCTGCAGACGACGAGGCGGCCCGTCCCATCGCAGCGCTCGCACTTTTCGTAAACCGTCACCGTGCCCTTACCTCCGCACTTGGGACAGGGTACGTCGTGGGCGCCGGCTAGATCGTAGCCTTCGACGGCGTGTTGGGCGGCCCCCTTGAAGTGGTCACTTATGTCCTCGGAGCCGACGTAACCCGTGCCGCCGCACTCGGGGCACTCCTTCTCTCCCTTCGGGACCTTGCCTTCCCCGTCGCACTCGGGGCATTTCTTGTACGGCAAGCGATTCCCCCGGCGGGTAACACGGGCTGGGATCGATTTAGGATCTCTCGGCCAGCCCGGTCACGACTTTCTCGACGGCCCGCACCACGTCCTCCAGGTCTTCCTCGGTCAACCCTGGGTGAACGGGGATGGAGAGTACCTCTCTGGCCGCCCGTTCCGACTCAGGGAGGCTCACGTTGGCGGAGCCCTTCCGGGCCAGCGCGGGTTGTTTATGCAGTGGGATCGGGTAGTGGACGGCGCACTCGACCCCCTCGGCTCGGAGGGCCTCGGCGAATTCGTCCCTACCGACCCCGAGTTCCTCCGTGTTGATCCTTATCGTGAACTGGTGGTACACGTGTTCGGCCCACGGTTTCTCCACGGGGAGCGAGATGTACGGTTCGAGATCCGCCATCTCCTTCAGGTAGAATCGGGCGTTCCTTCTCCTCGCCTCGTTGAGTTCGTCCAAACGCTCGAGCTGGACCAGCCCTATGGCGGCCGCGATGTCCGTCATCCTGAAGTTGTACCCTATCTCCGCGTGGTGGTACCTCTCGATCTCGCCGTGGGATCTGAGGGATGCGATCCGGTCCGCCAGCTCCCGGTCGTCGGTCGTGACGGCGCCTCCCTCTCCGGTCGTGATGTTCTTGGTGGGGTAGAAGCTGAAACACGCCGCGTGACCCAAGGATCCCACGGGATTCCCCTTGTACGTGGCCCCGTGGGCCTGCGCCGCGTCCTCGACCACGAGGGCGTCGTGGTCCTCGGCCACTTCGTTGATCGCGTCCATGTCGGCGGGATGACCGTAGAGATGGACCGGGGCTACCACGACGGTCGTGTCCTTGAGGTGGGGTTTCAGCGCTTTGAGAGTGTCTTCCAGGTGCTCGGGATCCATGCAGTAGGTTTCTGGATCGATGTCGACGAACACCACGTCCGCGCCCGCGTGTAGGGCCGCGCTGGCGGTCGCGATAAACGTAAAAGCCGGACACAGGACGACGTCGGCGCCCAGGGCCTCGTAAGCGAGGTGTAGGGCCGTGGTGCCCGAGCTGGTGGCCACGCAGTGCTCGGTCCCGGCCACCTCGGCGAAGGCCCTCTCGAACTCCTCGACCCTGGGTCCCTGGGCCAGTTGACCCGATCGAAGTACCTCGGCGACCGCCTTTATCTCCTCGTCGGTCATGGAGGGCCTCGCTATCGGTATAGGGTCGTCCCTGACGGGTTCGCCCCCTTCGATGGCCAACCTGACCAAGTCCTCACCACCCGCGGTCCGACGGGGGAAGCGTCGTTGTCGGAGGATGTCGTTAGAGGGGTTATCGTCAACTACAGGGGAGGTAGACACACGCAGGATCCCAGGCAGTGCGTAATAGAGTTTGAGGGAATAAACGACAAGGGCGAGGCAGCCAAGCTGATCGGGAGGGAAGTCGTTTGGAAGCACCCCGAGACGGGTAAAACCATCAGAGGCAAGATCGTGGCCACCCACGGCAACAACGGGGCCGTGAGGGCCAGGTTCGAGAAGGGGTTACCGGGTCAGGCCCTCGGGACCGAGGTGGAGGTGCGGTGAAGACCAAGATCGTGCGTGAAGGCGAGACCGAGCTCGAGGTTCCGGACGTCCGTGGGCAGCCCTCCTCGCGGGACCCCGCCTTTTACAACCCAGCCATGGATGTAAGCAGAGACCTCACGGTATCCTACGTCGCCGCCAAGGACGCCACCGTCGTGTGCGATCCGCTGGCGGGGGTCGGGGCCCGGGGTATCAGGATAGCCGTCGAGTGCGAACCGGACATCGTGGTACTCAACGACGCCAACCCCAACGCGGTGGAGCTGATACGGAGGAACGCCGAGCGTAACGACGTTCTCGACGTCTGTAGGATCGAGAACAGGGACGCCAACGCCCTCATGTACGAAGACGAGCTGGCCGGTAGGTTCCACTACGTCGACGTGGACCCTTTCGGTCCCCCCGTACCGTTCGCCGACGCGGCGGTTAGAACCGTCACCAACCGCGGCTCCGTCGGGGTTACCGCCACCGACACCTCGGCCCTCGCCGGAAGGTATCCCAAGGCGGCCAGGAGGAAGTACTGGATTCGAGTCGAGAGGGTCGAGTTCTACCACGAGATAGCCATGCGCGCACTCGTCGGTTTCTTGGTGAGAACGTGCGCCCGGTACGATCGCGCCTTCATCCCGGAGCTGACCGTCTTCCACCGTCACCACGTGCGGGTGTTCGGATCGGTACGCAGAGGGGCCGGCAGGGCCGATCGCGCGTTGAACAGCCTTGGGTACCTGTTCTCCTGCCCCGATTGCGGGAGTCCACACGCGGCCCGGGACCCGATCGTTCGATGCCCTAGGTGCGGTAGGGAGATCCGAGGCATCGGTCCGGTCTGGCTGGCGGACACCACGGATCCGAACGTGGCGTCGGAGGTGGCCTCCGAGTGCGAGAAACGTGGGTTCGAGGAGGCTTCAGGGGTCGTGATGGGATGTCTGGAGGAGGTCGGGACCAACCCGTGGGCGTACGACGTTCACGCGTGGGCTTCCAAGCTGGGTCTCAGCGAGGTGCCTCCCGTGAGATCCGTGCTGGAGTCCCTTAGGAACCTCGGGTTCAAGGCCGTGATCCCGCACTACTCCCGGGCGGGTCGCGTGTTCGTCAAGACGAACGCCGACCCCTCCGAATTCGAGAACGCGATGCTGGAAGCGAGTCGGGAGGTGGACTGATCATGACCCTAGTTCAGGTAGCCCTGGACCTAACATCCCTGGAGGAAGCCCTCGACGTGGCCCGTTCGTGCGTTGAAGCCGGCGTTCAGGTGCTGGAGGCGGGCACCCCGCTGATCAAGGCGGAGGGAGAGAGGGCCATCAGAGCCCTATCGGAGGAGTTCCCCGAGAGACTCATCGTGGCGGACACCAAGACCATGGACGTCGGAGAGCTCGAGGCCAAGATGGTGCTCGAAGCGGGCGGGGACGTCGGTTGCGTCCTCGGGGCGGCCCCGGAGGAGACTATATCCTCCTTCGTCGGGGAGATGCATCGGAACGCGGCGGGCGCCCTCGTCGACACCATAGGGTGCGACCCTGAGGATGTCATGGAGAAGCTCTCCAGGATCGAAGAGCCACCCGATTATCTCCTTCTCCACGCCGCTATCGACGAACCTATCCACGGGGGAGAACTCCTGGAAAACGCGAACGTCGACGACATCGACGTGGGCCTCGCCGTCGCCGGCGGTCTCACCCCTGAGAGGATCGACGAGATAGACGGTGTCGATTTGATAATCGTCGGCGGCTACATAACCGGGGCCGAGGACCCGGAGGAGGCCGCCCGAGAGGTCCTCGAAGCCGCCGGATCGGAACCCTACCGCTACCGGCCTGACCCCTCCGACGCTGAGTTTCTAAGGTCCATACGCAGGTACGACGTGGTAGCGGCGATCGACCCCGGAAGCGAGGTTTTGAACGCGGCCCTGAACGTTTTGGAGTGGAGGAGACCGGGTCTCGAAGTGGCGGAGGCCGGCGACCCGGACGAGGTCCCCGACGGTGGGGACGTGCTCATCGTCAAGGGCGCTGACGGTTGGTCGGGGGAGGACCTGAAAAAAGCCGTCGGCGGGTTCCGGAAGGTCATCCTCGTGGCGGAGGATAACGTGCTGAAACTCCACGGGATCGCCGACGCCGTCGTCGAGTTCTGAAAAGGGGTGACCCTCATTGACCGAAGACGTTTACGAGGCGATCATGGAGGTGGCCCGAAGGCGCGGGATACTGTTCCCCGCGTTCAGGATCTACGGGGGCGCGAGGGGTTTCTACGATTACGGACCCCTGGGCGCCGTACTCAGGAGGAAAATAGTCGACAGGTGGCGATGGTACTACGTACATCGTGAGGGTTTCATGGAGGTGGACTCGCCCACCCTCGGCATATCCGCTGTGTACGAGGCCTCGGGACACGTTGACCACTTCATGGATCCTATGACCCAGTGCAAGGAGTGCGGTGAGTTCTACCGCGCGGATCACTTGATAGAGGAGGAACTCGGGATAGACTGCGAGGGCAAGTCGCTCGAGGAGTTGAACGAACTGATAGAAAAGCACGACATCAGGTGTCCCGAATGCGGCGGGGAGCTCACCGAGGTCACGGAGTTCAACCTCATGTTCTCCACCAACATAGGGCCGAAAGAGGGTCGAACGGGCTACCTACGACCCGAGACCGCCCAAGGGATATTCATCCAGTTCAAGGACCTTTACAGGCTGGCCCGACAGAGGCTCCCCTTCGGCGTCGTTCAGATCGGTAGGGCCTACAGGAACGAGATCAGCCCGAGACAGGGCGTGATCAGGCTCCGAGAGTTCACGCAGATGGAAGCCGAGGTGTTCTTCGACCCCGAGGAGAAGGAAGTCCCCCACTTCGACCGGTACGCCGACGAGGAACTGTACTTCTACCCGATCGAGGAGCAACTCAAGGAAGACGGTGAGATGTACAGGATGACGGTGAGAGAGGCCGTCGAGGAGGGACTCGTGGAGCAACCCATAGCGTACTTCCTCGGGCTGACCAAGAGGTTCCTGACGGATCTCGGCATACCGGATGAAGCGATCAGGTCACGTCAACACCTGCCCGAGGAGAGGGCTCACTACGCGCGCGACTGCTGGGACGTGGAGGTGAAGTTGGAGAGGTTCGGATGGGTGGAGGTAGTCGGCATAGCGGACCGTACCGACTACGACCTCCGAAAGCACTCGAAACACAGCGGTGAGGATCTGCGCGCGTTCAAGGAATTGGACGAGCCGAAGGTCGTCTACAGACCGAAACCTAAGATGAACGAGTTGGGGCCCCGGTTCAAGTCCGACGCCCCGAAGGTGGCCGAGGCGCTGAGGGAGATAGAGGCGGAGGATCCGTCGGAGTTGGAGGGCGGCCTGGAAGTTGAGGTGAACGGTGAAAAGATCGAGGTACCCCCCGAGTGCTACGAGGTAGTGGAGGAAAAGGTGTCGGGGATCAGGTTCTACCCGCACGTGATAGAACCCTCCTACGGGCTGGACAGGATCTTGTACTGCGTCCTGGAACACAACTTCGACCCGGAGAAGGGTGCGTTCAAGTTCCCCGCGTGGTTGGCCCCGATCGAGGTGTGCGTGTTCCCGCTCCTCAAGCGGGACGACATGATCGACGTGGCTCGGAAGATCGCGGACGAACTCTCGGAGGCCGGGTTCATCGTCGAGTACGACGACTCGGGATCGATCGGACGGAGGTACGCCAGGGCGGACGAGATAGGCGTCCCTTACTGCGTTACCGTGGATCATGACACGCTCGATGACGATACCGTGACGATCAGGGATAGGGACACCACCGAGCAGGTGAGGGTCCACCTGGACGACTTGGAGGACGCGTTGAGAAGGCTGTTGCTCGGGGAGGCTAATCTCGAGGACGTCGGCGAGCCCTTCTCGCCCAGCCAGGGGTCCTGACGTCCCCCTCCGGCTCGTCGTACCCCGGAATGAACGGTTTCACATCCAGGACCGGGGATCCCTCCAGGGCGTCCAGTTCCCTCACCTTCAACACCCCCGACCTCGGGTACACCGTGAGAAGCTCGCACAGGCACATCAGGATCGGGTTCGGTCTGTCCGGACTCCTGGTGGCGAAGACACCGTACCTCCTGGGCACCCTCCCCCTGAGTGGGTGGACCGTCAGCACGTCCCTACTGGACCTATGACCCCACCACATCACCCACACGTGGGAGAACTCCTCCAGACCCCGCAATCCATCCCGGTACTCGTCGTCGATCCTGAGCGTCGCCGTACCGTCGTCTTGAACCCTGATCACACGACCCACGGGCTTCAGTTCCATACGTTTCGATTCCAACTCGACCTCGCCTCCCCAAGGGGTCGGATCTGTTGACGAAGTACTCCCACGTGATGGAATGTCACGGTAGGGTACCGGTGAAGGTGACGTGGAAGGACGGGGAAGTTACCGTGGAGGCTACCGGGGAGCCGTCGGTAGAGGAGTGCCCACTAATGTCACACAAGGAAGGGTACGGGAAGCTTTCTCGAAAGTCCGCCGAGAACCACGTATTAAAGTTGATCGAAGAGATCGGGGCATTCACTCCCCGGAGGAAAGTGATCGACTGCGAACCATACGTGTCCTTCGGCGTATCAGAATCGCTTTCAACGGCGTTACAATACGGGCTACTGGATGCGGTAGTCCTCGTCTCCGACTGCTTAGGAACCGTGGTAACGGACAAACCAGCCCTGGTGCAGGGCCTGGGGGGCAGGATCTCCGGGATAGTCGAGACCGACCCCGTACCCGAGGTAGTGGAGAAAGTCGAGTCGAAGGGAGCCGTGGTCCTGGAGAGGATAGACCAGGAGGAAGGGCTGGAAACGGCCCTAGAAGAGGGGTTCGAAAGGGTGGCCGTCACGGTCACCGACCCGGAGACCGCCGTGGCGCTGAAGGAGGCCCACGACACGGTGTTCCTCGCCGCGGTCCACGTATCCGACGTCGAGGATCACGAGGCGGAAACCCTGGTCGACAGCTGCGATCTGGTGACGGGATGTCCCGGACCCGCCGCCGAACTGGCCGGGAAGAGATCGCTGCTCCAAGCCGGCGAAGGGATACCGGTGCACGCGATGACCGGGTGGGGTGTCGACGTCATGCTGGCCCGGATCAGGGAGCTGACCGGGTTCAGGAAGGTGATGGTGCGATGATACCCCCCTCGAGGGCGGAAACTCAGGCCTGGACGTGGGCCGCCGTGACCTTCGGCGTAGTGCCCGCCCTCATGAAACCACTCCCGGTACCCGAAGGCCTCAAGATCGCCATCGAGCTGGCCTTACTGGCTTCGTGGTTCTTCCATCAGAGGATAACCGACATCGAAGTGATGAGAACAGGTCGTATGCACCCCAGGTACGCCGTCAAACCGCTCAAAGTCACCTTGACATTGATAGGACTCCACTCGACCCTCATCATGAGCGTCGTGACCGCCGTCACCCTCATGGGGTCGTTCAAGGTCCCGAAGGCCGTCGGTGAGGTCCTCTTCCCCGTATTCACGTTCCTCGTGGCCACCCCCGCTCCCCTCATGTTGTTCAGGAGGAAGTATTACCTCCACGTCCTGGCCAACCTACCCCCGGAAGCTAGGGAGGAGATAGTGAAGACCTTCCGACGCGCCTGCAGCCTCGACGCGGCTTGTCCCCCCGTGCTCGCCGTCCTGGATCTAACGTTGCTGAAACGGGGTAGGTTTTCTCCCGTCGACGTGCTGTCCATCGTGGTCATAGCCGGGGTCGCCTTCGTCTACGCCAGGTTCAGGCAAGGCTACCTACTGGGGGAGTGATCGTGACGGACGCGGTACCCGTTCACGTGGGCCTCTTCGGCCACATAGACCACGGTAAAACCGCGATAGCGGCGAGACTCACCGAGAAAGCATCGACCGCGGCCCTCGACAAGCACCCGGAGGAGAGGAAGAGAGGGATCACGATAGACCTCGGCTTCTCGGCTTTCGACCTCGACGGCTACAGGGTCACGCTGGTCGACGCCCCCGGACACGCCGACCTCATCCGCACCGTCGTCGCCGGTGCCGAGATAATCGACGCCGCCATCCTGGTCGTGGCCGCCGACGAGGGCCCTAACGTCCAGACCGGGGAACACCTGGTGGTCCTGAACCACTTGGGCGTCGACAAAGGGATCGTGGCCCTCAACAAGATCGACCTCGTCGACGAAGACACCGTGGAGAGGAGGATCGAGGAGGTCAAATCGATCCTCAAAGGAACCACCCTGGAGGGCGCCCCGATAGTACCGGTTTCCGCCAAGACCGGGGAGGGCATCGAGGAACTCAAGGACGCGCTGGCGAAGGTGCTGGAACCCCCGGAGAGGGACACGGACTCCCCCTTTAGGATGCCCATCGATCACGCCTTCAACATCAAAGGCGTCGGCACCGTCGTCACGGGGACGGTCCTCACGGGCGAGGTCAGCGTCGGAGACGTCGTGACGCTGTACCCATCGGGCGTGGAAGTTGAGGTTAAATCCATACAAAGCTTTGGTGAAGACATGAACTCAGCTTGCGCCGGAGATAGGGTTGGTATGGCTATTAAGGGAATTAAAGCTGAGGATATAGAGAGGGGATTTCAACTCGCCGAAGAGGGGTCTTTAAAGGTAACTAAACATTTAAATATAGAATTCAATATGGATCCTCTATTCAAGCATATTATTAAACCAAAAATGATGATACATGTTAACATTGGGATGAGATCCGTAACGGGAAGGGCGATCCCACACGACAACCTGATGCTCAGGAGGGTTATCAAACCCGGGGAATCGTGCGAACTCTACCTTAGACTGAACGATCCGGTGGCCGTGAGGGAGGGCGACAAGGTCATCGTGATGAGGATGGACCTACCCCCCACGACCCTGAGGATAGCCGGGTCCGGCGAGGTTACAGGGATGGAACCCATCGAGGAGTTCAGGAAAAGGACCAGGCGCGAGGGAACGGTGACGAGACCCGATCACATGGGCAAGGGGCTCGCCGTGGTGGACGGGTTGGCTTTCGACAAGGAGTCCGCATCTAAGTTGATCGGGGAGGAGGTCAGAACCGAAAGAGGAGTCACCGGGAAAATCGTCGATACCCACGGTACCAGAGGTGCCGTTCTCGTCGACTTCGAGGACGACGTCAAGCCCGGGGAGAGGGTCATCATGGAACGAGAGCGATGGGTGAAGGTGTAGTCACTTCCCCTGTTACATCGGATCACCCGGTAGGGTTTTAAATTCGCCGTTAGTATCAAGAAAGGCGCCGGAAGGTAACTTCCGGGGATTTCTGAAAACAGATTAGGGATTAACTAAATTGAATCCCAAGAAACCATAAACGAACGTGTAGTATGCGCCGACCACGGGGCCGTTAAGCCTTGGGCTCACTGCCTGATCTCACCGTGGTCGGGGAAGAAGTCGGGTCTACCTTCGAACCCGAGGAACTGATCGTGACCAACCACATGGTCACCATGGCCATCGAGGAGGTCGTCGGAGAACGTAGCTCCGCGGTTTTAATGGAGGCGGGCAGGTTGATCGCCGAACACCTTGCGGAAGTGCACGCGTGCAAGACCGCCGAGGACGTCCTGGACGCCGCCGCGGACGCGTTCGGGTTCGACTACGCTATCGAGGACGATGTCATTAGGATCGGCAAATGTAAGGAATGCTTAGGGGTGTTTCACGGAGGTAGGAAATGTAAAATAACAGCGGGTATCATCCAAGGAGCTTACTACGTGGAGACCGGAGAAGTCCCTCCGGTTTGCGAGATCGAGTGTGGCGACGAGTGTGTTTTCAAAGTAGGGGAGAAGGGCGAGTGGGAATCCGTACCCGTCGATGAGTACCTCCGCCACGCTACCGAGTGGCTGAAAGGGGTTAACGTGGACCCCGAGGAAGCCGCGAGGTTCAAGGTAGCCACCGAGGCGGCGATAAGAAGGGTGTTGGGAGGCTCGGAGAGACCCATGTTCTTCAGGGCGGGTAAGGTGTACGTGACAGCCCTCTACGAGGTACTCGACGCCCCGGAGGACCCCGAGGAGCTCGTGGAGAGGTACTCGGAGATATCCGGGGCCGACTACAGGCTCGAGGGAGACCAGTTGATAATAGAGCCGTGCCTGGAGTGTGCCGGTCACGAGGGTACCGAACCGATGTGTCACGCCGCCAGGGGCGCCGTGGCGGGTCTCCTGGAACTGTACGGGGTACCGTTCAAGGACGTCGTGGAGACGAGATGCTCGGCCCCTGAAGGCGAAATCGTCGGCACGTGCACCGTGAAGATAAAGGGGACGTTGTGGACCGCCAAGAGGGCCGTCGCGGTCGTGAAATCCATGTTCGGATGATGCGTCGGTGCTGGAACGTGTCTTCATCCCCCCTCCGGGTCCGCTCCCGAGGGGCTCCCCATGAACTTCATGGCCAACGTTAAGGTCTCATCGGCCTCGCCCCTGGATGTGACGCCCAACGCCATCGCGTCCGCCAGGCGCGCCGCGTAGGGGATTCCCTCGGAAGGTGGGAGACGCCCCGCCGCCAGGACCTTCTTGGCAACGACGACGGTTTCCGTGTTCTTCAACACCGTTTCCACGGTCTCCTTATCACCCATGAACGCACCCAGGGGGTTCAACGGGACCATATAAACATCCACACGCTCACCCGAAGATTCCCACCTCGGCAGCGTCACGTGGGGCTCGTGGGTGGCGATCCCCACGGTACCCCAGTTCTCACGAACCTCGTCCAGGTCCTCGCACACGTCCTCCACGGGCCTGCCGTCGACCCGGTTGGCGTGTAGGAGGACGGCCTCCGAGTCCAGAGCCGCCGCCAGTTCCAGCTCCGACGTCAGGTCGTGGAGCCCCACCACGGTCACGCACCTGAGGTCGGCGTCGACGGCTAGGATAGCGTCCACGATGACCGGATCCGCTATCGGCTGGACCCCCTCCACCCCGAGCTCCAGGGCACAGTACTCGAGCAGAGCGGTGATGTTCTCGGGCTTCTCGTAGAAGGTCCGCCTGTACAGGAGCGCACGGTGACCGAACTGACCGGCGCCGAGGAACGGTGAAGTTCCGACCATGACCGGAGGCAAGGGGTCGGGAGCGCGGCTTCTCCTCACGTCGGGATCGGCCCCCGGGTCGTCGTCATCCCCGACGCGCTCACCGGAGGGAGTCAATTTAAGGGGCCCGCCCCCGCGGGGGCGGGGGTAGTCCCGTGAGCGAGGAGGCCGGGAGGGCCGAGGACGTTGTGGAGGTTTACTTCGACGAGACCGTCCTCGAACTCGAACCCGCGGCCGACGTGGACGAGATCGTGTTGGACGTCGGGGAGGAGGCCCTGGCCGAGGCCTTAGCCGAGAGACACAGGCGGATGATCGTGTTCGAGGGGGACGAGAACAAGGCCGAGGCCGCCGGCGTCCTGATGGCGTGCGCCGCCGACGTGTTGGCCGACGTGCGTGATCGTCCCATCACGATCCTTTACGTGACGGACAGCCTGAAGGAGGGTACCTACGCGAGGGAGAGGTACGAGGCCTTCATGGACGTCGTCGAGGCGTTCTCGGAGGAGGCCGGTTTCGAGGTCGAGGTGGAGGCTCTCACGTTCGCGGGCTCCAGGCGGGCCCTGGGCACCACCTGGGACCTCATGGTCATGGACCTCTCCTACGACCTCGATCCCGACGCCATAGGTAGGCTCGTGGAGACCGTAAGGGGAGGCGGGCTGGTCGCCCTTCTCACGCCCCCGTTCGAGAGATGGAGGAACATGTGGACCGCCTTCCATAAGGCGCTCGTCACACCCCCCTACACCCTCGACCACGTGGGCAAGAGGTTCAACCGCAGGTTCATCAGGAAACTCCGCGAACACGACGGCATATGGATAGTGAACACGGACGAATGGACGTCCGAGCCCGAGCCCTCCGATGAACCCGAGCTAGAGGTCGAGGTGAAGAGGAGGGAGAAGCCCGATCTCGAGCCCCCGGAGGACGCCACGCTCCCGGAGGAAGTCTACGACATGTGCGCGACCGAGGACCAGTTCAAGGCGCTGGAGGTGTTCGACGAGTTCCTGGATTCCGAAGGTAAGACCGCCTACATACTCACCGCCGACAGAGGAAGGGGCAAGTCGGCGCTCCTCGGTCTCGCGATCGCGGGGGCCTGTGCCTCCAGGGACGACGTGGAGGACGTCGTGGTCACGGCCGCGGAACCCGAGAACGTCGCGGTCCTCTTCGAGTTCCTACTTAAGGCGCTGGACGAGCTGGGCGTGGACTACGACGTGGAGAAGGACGACGACGGGAACGTGGTGTACGTGGAAGGGGACGGCTTCATAGTCGAGTACGAGAGACCCTCGGAGGCCGCCGATATCGAGTGCGACCTTATGGTGGTGGACGAGGCGGCTGCCATTCACGTTCCCATCCTCCACAGGTTCCTGGACGTGAACGACAGGGTCGTGTACTCGTCGACGATCCACGGCTACGAGGGTGCGGGAAGGGGCTTTTCGGTCAGGTTCCTTCAGAGCGTGAGACGCAGACCCGACGTGCGGCTCGTCGAGTTCAAGATGCACGAGCCCATAAGGTACGACCCCGGAGACCCCGTGGAACGCTGGTTGTTCGACACCCTCCTCCTCGACGCCGAACCCGCCGAGCTGGAGGACGAGGACCTCGAGGCCGTCAGGAGGCTGGAGGTCGAACTCGAGAAACCCGACCTCAGGTACTGGTTTGAGGACCCCGACGGGGAGGACGAGCTCAGGCAGTTCATCGGTATCTACGTGATGGCCCACTACAGGAACAGACCCAGCGACGTGATGGTCCTAGCAGACGCCCCCCACCATGAGGCGTACGCCCTGAAGACGTCGACAGGTAAGATAGTGACGGCCCTCCAGGTCGCCCGGGAGGGGACCATCCCGAGGGACGTCATAGTGAAGATGAGACGCGGGTACCGCCCGCCCGGGAACGTGATCCCCGACCTCATGGTCCAACACCACGACGCCCTGGAGTTCCCACGGATGAAAGGCTACAGGATCGTCAGGATCGCCACCCACCCGGACGTGATGAGGATGGGCCTCGGATCCCGAGCGCTGGAAGAACTCGTCGAGGTCGCCGAGGAGAAGGGCTTCGACTGGGTCGGCACGGGGTTCGGGGCCAACGAGGAACTCACCAAGTTCTGGATCAAGAACGACTTCGTCCCCGTCCACATCAGCCCGAAGAGGAACCCGGTGAGCGGGGAGTACTCCGTCGCCGTCATCAGACCGATAAGCGAGGAGGCCGAGGAGATCGTGGACGATGCCAACTACGAGTTCAAGGTGAAACTCGCGGACTGGTTAGGGGAAACCCACAGGGACCTGGAACCCGAGGTGGCCAGGTTGCTGTTCCATCCCGCCTCCACGCGGAGGTACCTCCCGAACATGACCGAGGGACAGCTGAAAAGGCTCGAGAAGTACGTCGACATGGTTCACACGTACGAGATCGCGGCCGACGCCATAAGGGAGCTCGTCAAAACCTACTTCCTCGACACAGAGGACAGACCCGAGCTCGAAAAGGACGAAGAACTACTCCTTTTGATGAAGTCCCTACAACGGAGGCCGTGGGACGACGTCGCCGAGTTCCTAGGGGAAGACGTTCCGGACCTCATGAGGGAGATGAGGGACCTCGTCGGGGCCCTGTACGAGCGGTACAAGGAGGATCTCGAGGGATCACCGTCGAGGGACAGGCTCCACGGCGCCCTCGAGAAACTCACCGCCAAGGGCCTAACGGGGTCCCTGGAGATAAGGGTGGAGGAAGGTGAACCCAAGGAGGTCATAGTGAGGAGAGAGGAACGTTTCGAACTCTGACCTCGAAAGGTCTCAAGGGCAGGACGCCCTCGGGACGTCTCCCGAACGTAACGGACAAACCGAGCAGATGGGCGATACCGGCCGCACAACACAAACAGGCGTCGCGTGCGTGATCGTCCCCGGACTCCCCCTTCACCTTCACGAATCTCTCCACCGCCCTGGGGAACGTCTCGAGAACTTCCACGTCATCGAGCTTCTCGACCAGCCTAAGGCACCTCGACGCCAGCGCCTTCATCCCGGGTGTCGTGAGGGGAAGGACCGGGGCGAACCGTCTGAATTCAACGTCCCTACGCCTGAAAGGACGCCCATCCGCCGGGGTCAGGGGCCCGTCCATGACCACGATCCTCGCACCTCGACACACCCGCAGTATGTCCCGATCCGATAACCGTCCCGACCCGCAAGCGATGGGGCCGAAAGGTACCCACCTCGCTATCCCCGTGGGGTTCTCCTCCCTTGCGGCGGGATCGACACCGACGACGAGCGGCAGAGACCGTGAGGAGGAAGGTGAGGGAGTGCCTGGAAAGGACGGGACACCCCCGTCCGGGCTCCAAGATCGTGGTCGCGATGTCGGGTGGTAAGGACAGTTTCGCGACGGCGTACGGTTTGGTGGAACTTTCCGAAGAGGAGGACTGGAAAGTCATCGGAGCCCACGTGATCGTCGAGACCGAAGCCGGTGAGATCGAAGCCCGAGACGTGGTCGAGGAGCAGGCGGAGCTGCTGGGCATCGACGTTCACGTGTTGAAGCCATCGAAAACCGTCGAAGAGGCCGCCGAGGAGATGAAAGCGAGGAAACCGTGTTACGCCTGCAGAACCCTCAGGCGTATCGAGCTCGGGAGGTTCTCGGAGGACATCTGCGCCGATTACATCGCGCTGGGCCACACCTTGGACGACGCGGCCGCGACCGTGATCCTATCCCTGCTCACCGGAGCCCCCCGTATCAAGGTCCTCGGGTACGTCGGCAGCGGAAGGAGACCTCTCCTTTTGAGGCCCCTCGTGAGATGCCCCGAAGAGATCACCGAAGAGCTCGTGAACGAGGTCGGCGTCGACACCGTGGCCACGGAGGAAGTTTGCCCGTACAGGTCCGGAGAAGATCTCAGGGATGTGGTCAGCGACTTCCTCGACGAGGTTGAGCGTAGGATCCCGACGGTCAAGGGGAACGTCGTGGGAACGGCCCTGAGGACGATCTCCGGGAGGTGATCACCCAAACGGTTATGTATAGATGCTTAAGAGCGCGGCCGACGGCGGGGGGTGACACCGACACCATGGAGCCGATGACGGCGCTGGCCGTTGGTTCCCTCGTCGGCTTCGTGTCGGGCTTCTTCGGGGTAGGCGGAGGCTTCCTCATGGTTCCGGTGCTGGTATCGCTGGGTGTTCCCGTTCACGAGGCTTTAGGGACCACGCTTCTAGCCATCGGCCTGGGCAGTCTTCCAGGAGCCTTCAAGCACTTCAAGGAGGGCAACGTCCACGGTCGCGTCGCGGCCTCCCTCGGCCTAAGCGCCGTGTTGGGGGCCCAGATCGGAGGTTTCCTGGCGTGCGATGCCCCCGGGTACCTGTTGAAGACGATACTGGGTGTGGCCTGCGCGGGCATGGCCGTCAGGATGTTCTACGGGGATGAAGGGGAGAAAGACCGCAAAGGAAGCAGTCTCGTACCCGCCGCGGCGGGCCTAGGTGTCGGCACGTTAAGCGGTATGACCGGGTCCGGAGGAGGCGTCCTCTTCGTCCCGGTCATGTCCACGTTCATGGGAATGAGAACCGCGGTGGCCGTGGGAACCTCCTCCGTAGTGGTTCCGGTCAGCTCGCTGACGGGGGCGTCCGAGTACTGGATCCACGGGTTCGTAAACCTGTGGTCGGTCCCGGAACTCGTGACCGGAATGCTGGTGACGTCGTACCTGGGCGCCAAGGTGTCACAGGGGGTCGACGACGGCACTCTCAGAAGGGTATTCGCGCTGATACTGGGGGGCGTCGGCGCCAAGATGATACTATCGGGGATGGCGGGGGCTTAAGCCCGCCTCCCGGCGATCGCCCCCAGCGCTAACAGGGCGGACAACACCAACGGGAACCACGTCGGGCTGAACCTATGCTGTTCCTGTCCCGTTGACGCACCCTTAACGGAGGAAGCGCCCCCCTGGGTCTGTCCCTTCACCTCCACGCAGTTATCGCATATCCCGTCGCCGTTCTTGTCGGTGAAGTCCGGACACCTGTGGTGCTGTGTAGTGCAGGGCGTCGAGTAGACCTCATGGTGTACCTTGCAACTCCACTCGGCCGCCGCCGCAGGTACCACGGGTACCAGGGCGGCTATCACCACGATAGGCAGAAGTCTCGATACCACGAAAGTCGACCCCCGGCCCGTTCGTGTTGTTACGAACGTTCGAACCACGAGCGGTAGCAACACTTTTAGATCCTTCGCCACACTGTTAAACCGGTCCTTAAGAGTTAAGAACCAGCTTAAGGGGACGATCGACTTTGGTCACGGCCGTCGACGCCGCCGGTCTATTCGCCACGGGTCTCGCGGCCGGTTTTCTCGGCGGTATCGTCGGTACCGGTGGATGCGTGATAATGTTACCGGTTTTGGCCCTGGTGTTCAACTACCCCATAGCCGAGGCGATAGGCACCACGGTGTTCGCCGTGATCTGGACGGCCACGTTCGGCGCCATAAACCACGGCAAGCTCGGCAACGTCGATAAGGACACGGGATCCGTCGTGATGGGTGCGGGTGCCATCGGGGCCCTGGTCGGTTCCGTCATTTTCGCCTACCTCATGAGCTACAAGGCCGCCCTCGAGGTCATCCTGGGACTGGCGTTCCTATACGCCGCGGTCAGGATGTTTTACGAAGGCGTCAGGAAGATACCCGGCGCCGAGGGTGACCACATCCCGGGCCCGCCCTCCAAGAAGGCGGCCATCGGCTTCGGCATCGGGATATTGACCGGCATACTCGGACTCGGCGGGGGTTACGCCCTGGTCCCGTGCTTCATCTACCTCCTCGACGCGCCCGTCCACATAGCGGTCGGTACGTCGATGATAAGCATGGTACCGATGGCCACGGTGTCCGCCTCCTACAAGATGGCCCAGCACGTGGTCGACTTGATAGCCGGAACGCTGCTGGGCATCGGTACCATAATCGGAGTCAGGTACGGGGCCAGGGTGGCCGCCAAGATACCGGCCCACTACATCAAGCTCCTGTTCGGCATATACTTCGGGGCCGTGGCGATCAAGTTCATCCTGAGCGGTCTTGGGATCAAGGTACCCATCTAAAGTCGGGGCGACGATAATAGAAGTCGAGCTCACCGGCGTCGAGGGGTGAACGTTGGGCCGAAGACTCAGCGCCATCGCGTCGGTCGACATGGAGGCCGTCACCAAGTCCCCCCAGGAGTGGCGGGTGGACAGATCACTGCTGGAAACCCTGGCGCCGTGGAAAGGTGGAAACGACGTGGGCACGGCGCCCGTTGGCTTCGTCGCCCTCCTACACTCGTTGGCGACCGAAGGCGGGGTTGAACCGGGAACCGTTATGATAGTGACCGACGAGGAGGTCCTCGAGTCCCCGGAGTACGAGAGGAGGGTAGAGGACCCGCTGCTCGACGCCGGTTACGATACGAACTACGTCACCATCGATGACGGGGACGAGGGGATTCTCGTCAAGAAGACCTTCCGCCGGGTGGCAGACGTGGAGGACGGGGAGGTGGTTCTAGTCGACGTGTCCAGGAACACCCTCACCACCATGGCGATCGCCATGGGGGCGGCTTCCGCGGTCCACTGGAAATCCGCCAAGGGTTACCTCGTGGAAGGTGATCTACTCGAGGGTGTGAAAACGTGGACCCGAAGCCTGGTCGTAGGGGAAGAGGACAGGAGTCGAGGTGTATACCGTGATAGGACCCACATAGTGTCTGAGTTCGAGACCGTCAGCGCCGTCACCATGTTCCTCATGAGCCTGATACCACCCTTCACAGACGTGGGCCTCAGGGAACGGGCCGTTACGAGGCTCAGAAGGGTGGCCCTCTCGGAAAAAGTCCCGATCCCGGGACCGTTCAGGAGAGACGTCAGGGAAGGGATCCCATCCCCCGTCGACGACGACGTCCACGAGATGGTAAACGAGTACGTTTTCGAACCTCTCAGGGAAGCCGTCCTTGGAAAATCGAAGAAATCGGTCGTCCCTGTGCCCAGCGACGTCACGGGCGCCGTAAGGACCGTTCGGAGCCTTCGGAACGCCCTGAGGAACGTCGTCCTGTTCAAGCTGAGAAGGGGAAGGATGGCGGACGCGGCGGCCCTTATGAACGAGGTGCATGGGTTCATCAAAATGAGCGCTGCCGTTGTGCACGCCGCTATTAAATCAAACAATGATAACGAAGTTCATAAACTCTCGGAGTTATTCAGGTTGTTATCGTTGGAGCAATATGGTAGATTTGAGGATCCGTATGATAGGATAAAAGAGGCTAGGATTGAGATAAGAAGGGTTCTTAGTGACTTGGGAATAAATGCTGAAAAGAACAGGAACGAAGGAGATCCTATAAATTATGACTTGTTGACTAACAAAATAAAGGATAAATTTAATATATCTGGTGTCCCATTGAAGTCATCTTTTAAGCGAGCCATAAGAGAAGCTTACGATAAATTAATTGCATCATTTGATGATGATATGGTGAACATAGCTAAGGAATGGTTTAAGTCAGACAGATTTTCTTACTTAATAAATGACCCTCCCATTAGGAAAATAAGGAATAGGTTAATGCATGCTGATCCTGTGGATCCTAGGATGAGAAAAGATGATGTACTGGTGACTTTCAAGAAAATAAAGTTACATTTAGATGTGATAACGGTGCCCGCGCTGGAGGCGCTGGCGGGGGAAGCGGAAAGGGCGTTCATCGGAGGGTCGGATCGGCGGTAATCAGTACTCAAAACGTTTAGCTAACGTATACCGAAATCGATTTCCGGATATTCGCCCCCCCCCCACTCGGGGGTTCCTCCGTGAAGGGAGAGGAGCTCCTCGTGGCCGCCCTAGCGGCGCTGGAGGATGCTTCGTGGGAGGTACTGGGTGAAGGAAGGGTAGCGTTCATCCGAGTGTTCTCCAGAAGGTTAGCGGAAGAACTGAGGGAACTAGGACACGAAGAACCGGAAGAACAGCTGAAACTAGCGTTCGATGACGCCTTCAACGTGGAGGAGTCAAACGGTAAAATAGTGGTAGAACTGGACGATTGCCCGTTTTGCACCGTGGAGAAAGTAGCCCACGTGGACGACTTCGTGTGCGTGGTCGTCGGGTGGCTGGAGGAACTCTTCGATGGGATCGTGTATAGAGTGAAGAAGGAGAACGGTAAATGCACGCTGTTCGTGGAGAGAAACGGACGCTAAAGGCGATACCATCGGAACCCTAACTCCTCGGCCTTCCTCCATGCCGCTCTTATCTCATCCTCGGTCGGTCTTCTGGATATCTCCTCGAACTCCCTGGCCCTGTATTCCGGCCTGTACTGAGGCATCACGTTGAGAGGGACATCCGTGCCCAGGTTGTTCGCTATCCACTCGAGGATGGGAAACGTGCAGCACTCCACGTGGTTCGGCAGGACCAACTGCCTGACTATGAGGTCACATTGCTCGTAAGCCAGCTCGTGATTCCTGGTCACGACCTCCCAGTATCCCTCCACGTCCGAGTACCTCGAAGCGCATCGATCGTTCCCGTACCTGAAGTCCGCCAGGTAGAGGTCGATGACCCCCTCGAGTATCTCCACGGCCTCTAGAGACATGTACATGTTCGAGTTCCACACCTGCGGCACGTTAACGTCTAGAACCTGCAGTACCCGGAGCACGTAATGGAGAGCCGGGGTAGGGTCTCCTCCGACCCAGTTGACGTTTCTGGAACCCTCGGTCCTACGCCGGTACTTTATCACGTTGGCCAGCTTCTCGGGCGGGACCTCGACACCACCGTCGGGATCGAACGCTATGTCCCAGTTCTGACAGTAAACACACCTGAACGTGCACCCGCAGAAGAACACGGTGTGAGAAGGCACCAGGACCCGCTCCTCGCCCAGATGCAGGAACTCGGACGATATCGTCGGCTTCCATCCGACCCCGCAGTACCCGCGTTCTCCCTCCTCCCTGTTCACTCCGCATCTTCTCTCGCATTGTTCACACGGGGACGCCAACCTCCTAGCTATCTCAACCTTGACGTCCAACAGGGAGGGTGAAGTGGGGGCCACGTCCCGTGGGGAGGGCTCCTCTTCCCACACCGCTTTGAATTCCTCCATCCCTTCCTCGTGAACCGATCGTAGGGAGGCGTCGTCCAGTTCCCATGGGTCGCAGTCGACGCGTACCGATTTCGCCACCAGGAACCTAGCCGCCAGCTCGTTTCTGTCTATCCTGTGGTACGTCTCCAACTCCGGTATCTCAGTCGAGGGCATACGTGTACGATCCCTCCCTTCCCATAGGGACTATCTTCTTGAGATCCGGTGTAACCGCGTGGGTGTTCAGGAAACCGTCGTTGTATAGTTTCTGAAGGGTTTTGTAATGGAGTAGCTCTTCCTCGGTGAATTTCCAACCGTAGAACAGGAACGGGGAGAAATCACCCACGATCATCATCGTGTAGGCGAGGACCCGGCCCCCGTACTTGAACAGCAGCCAATAATAGGGCTCGCCACCGCAGCCAGGGTCCAGGAGCGGGTTCCCGTACCTCACGGATCCGTGCCACACGAACATCGTTCTACCGGGGGTCGACCTCAGCAGGGAGAGAACGTGCTTGACGGCGGCCCTTTCGGATGGCCATGTCCTATCGTCCGCCACCCAAACACCCTGGGCCGGCCTGTGCCCGTAGAGGATGTCCTCCCACACCATGTTCTCGTTGGGCGGTGCGTAGTTGCCCCGCTTATCCATCCAGCCGAGTTGAACTATTAACACCCCTCTATACTTAAAATGGACGTATCCTATAACCCCTGCATTGTGAATTACTAGTACTTTATCGTACCCATGTTCCTTAGCGAATTTAACCAGTTTGACTATGTGAGGGGTGCCCGGTGCCACATCCGGATTATGAAGTTTAACATACGCTATTCTACCCATAGGATCACCAAAAATTTTAGAAACTTTTTCATATTCCCAAACTAGAGTAGTCACGTACGATACCAGTCCAACCGCGACCATAGCCGTTATTATCCTTCGCGCAACCCTGAGGACGGCAAGTGGTTTCACCCGATCAACCTCCGCCCCTGAGCTCCCTTTTGAGCGCATCCCACATGTCATGTTCCGGGCCGCATCCGGACGCGAACACCGGCCCCTGTTCCCGTCGACACACCTCTGCCATCTCCCGGACCTTCTCGGACATCCTCTCGTGGGGGATCGGGTGGAACTCGACGTCGAAGTCCTCGGATAGGTCTTCCGCGTACCTCTCCGCCGCTTCCACCGATTCCCTTCCGGGAAACACGTGAACCTTCTCCGGCTTCAGGGCTTCTAGGATCCTCCTGTGCATCCGGAAGATGGGGTCTTCTCCCTCGTCGGGGGTAGCGTAGACGGCCGTGACCACGCCCCCGGCTTCCTCCAGCATCAGGTTGGCGTTCGCCTTGAACGCGTCCCCGTTGTCCCCCTGTCCCACGCCGACGGGCTTGCCGTTCACGTCCAGTATCTCGAACCTACCTGGTGGGATGAACGCCGTCGGATCGATATCCTCCATGACGTCGCGCACGACCCTCTCGTGTCCCTCCGTCTCCGGCGTCGCGGTCAGGAAGGTCGCCACCGCCGCCACGGAGTTGTACACGTTGTGCAGCCCGGGGAGGGGCAAGTGGAACTTCACCTCGCCCTCCAAGTTCTCACCCGTCACCACGTTCTTGACGTTGTACTCGATGAGGAGGTTCCACTCGTCCGGGCCGCCGGATAGACGGACGACTTTCACGTCGGGGTCAGGACGCGAGAAACCGCACGACGGGCAGCCGTACACGCCTTTGTGGTTGAAGTAGCGTCTCTCGTATCCCAACGGTGAGCCACAGACCGGACAGTCGGGGTCGTCGGTGGGTGGAGTGGGGTCCTCGATGTTCTCAACTTCCAACCCGTACCAAGTGTAATCCACGGGATCTCCCTTTTTCTCCTCTCGGATGTAAGCGACGCGCGGATCGTCGGCGTTGAGGACCAAGGCACCCCCCTTGAGGGGTCTGGCCAGCGACCTCTTGGCGTCGAAGTACGCCTCGAACGGGTCTTCCGCGTCGAGGTTCTCCTTGTAGTGCTCTTTCGAGATCGTGGTGTACGTGATGGCGGTTGGGTTCACCAGGCGGCACACGGTGTCCGGTATACCGAACCTTTTGTTCCTGATCCCGTACTCGGCGACCACGATGTCGGCGTCCTTGGCCCTCAGGAGTGCGGTGGTGAGCGCGTTCACGGTGTTGCTGTCGTAGTTGCACGACGTTTTCGCGACGCGGGAGAGGAGGGAACACGTGAGCCTCGTGGTGGTGGTCTTGCCGTTGGTCCCCGTGATCAGGACCACGCCGTACCTGGGCTTGGAGGCCAGGTACCTCACGACGTCGAGTCCTCCCACCTTTATCGCGGTCCATCCCGGGAGGCTTCTGCCCATCCCTGGTCCTAGTCTGGCGATTAGGTCCGCCAACCGTCCCGCTATCACTCCCAGTCGGACACGCATGCGGTGCACCTCCTTCGGATCATCATAAATACCGGTCGAGGCCCGCCCGTCCATCAAGGGGGAAACGCGTCCGATGCGCGGCCCCATCGCGATCATAACCTTAGCGTGCATGGTGGCCATGGTGGCCGTTCCGGCCCAGGCCGCCATCGAGATCAACGTGGCCATGTGGACGGGGCCCGGGGCCGACCCAGGCTGCGTTCAGGCTTCCTACCAGGCGGTCGAGGAGTGGAACTCCAGCCAATACGCCAACGCCTACATCATCAACCTAATCGGGGTAGACTCATCCTCCGAGTGGGAAAGCATCCTGGAAACGGGCAAGGATCCGGTAACGGGTCAGAAGATAAACGTCGTCTACGTCCCCGGAGGTTACCACCCCGAGTGGCACTGGGACTTCGATTGGGAGGACGCCCTGTACCACGCCCAGCTGGACTTGGGCATGGGGTACGTGGGTATCTGTGCGGGGGCGTACGTGCACGAGGGTATCACGATACCGGGGGACCTATCCGAGGATAACATCATCGACGGTGTCAGGGTCGTCGACGGGGACAAGGGGTCGGGAGACGTTCAAGTGTACCTGTTCCCTAACCCGATAACACCGTCCTGGACGTGGAACAGGATCTGGACGTACCACTACGCCAACGGTCCGGGTTTCGGTCCCGAGCCCCAGGACGTGATAGTGGCACCGACACACTGGTACAGGTACGCCACCATCGAGGGCAAGGAGGTGAAGATAGAGGTATGGCCGTTCGGCAAGTACGTGGACAGGGTCAGCGGCTGGGCCATGGTGCTCGGACAGTACTACGTGAAAGAGGGGGACAAGTGGGTCCCGAAGGGTAGATTCGCGTTGTTCGGGGTGCATCCCGAGCTGACGGATAGAGAAGGCGCTCACATCATGTTCTGCCGGGCGTTGATCTGGGCGGCGGGGTACAACCCGTTCTCGGCGGGCGCGTCCGAGGAACAGAACAACCAAGTGAACCTGGGGAACCCCACCACCAACGAGGTAGTCGTGATCGAACCACAAACCCCAGTCACATCCGGTGGAGGCAGTGGTTCAGGATCGGCCCTGCCATTGCCAGCGCTACCGCTACCGCCGTTCCCGATTCGGCGGCGATCCTAACGAACACGGCGATCAACCCTCGCCTACCCAGAAACGTCACAGAAGGCGGCATCACGAACTGCAGGTGTATCCTGGGCAGCGAAACGGCCCTGCCCAGCGTCAACGCCACCGCCACTTCCCAAACGTTCAACTTCCCAGATGCCATCAGGTCCGCTCCGAGGGCCGCCCCCACCGCCACGTTGGCCAGGCACCCGACGACCACGAGGCCAGCCGCCGGTGGTAACCCGACCCAGGTCACCACGGGGGCGACCAGGTTCTCCACGTACCCCAAGACACCCTCTTTCCTCGCTATCCATACGCCGATCATGGCTACAGTCACGGCGGGTGCTACCTTGACGAATATCCCGGTGGCGGTTTTCACGGGGCTCCCCTCGACCTCGGGCCTCAGCGTCGGGTCGGAACCCGTGTCGTTGTCGTCGAGCACTCTTCCCATCAAGGACACCACGGCCGCCGACGTTAAGGCGGCACCTACGGTAACCGGCCCGGCCAGACCGACGAGGGGAGTCACCACGGGTAGGTAGAACTGGATGGAGGCGGCGAGGGCGGAGGGAAACGCGGCAAGTAAGAGAAGGGCCACGGCGTCTTTCGTCGATCTGACGGTGTTCCTCGCGGCGTAAACGGCGACCGATGTACTGAAGGACGCCAATACGGCGGCGCCCGACAGACGCCCGTTCCCTACCACGGGTTTCAGTGCCCTCTCGAGCACACCTACGAACTTGGGTCTCGTCGCCACCCAGGATGCTAAGGTTATCCCGACGTACATCAGCGCCAACGTTTTGAGCAACTCCCTGACGATCTCCACGGGAGTATCATCCCCTGGGGGTGAACGGATTTGGCGAAGAAGGTCAAGAAGGAAGCCGCGGAACTCCCACCCGCCAGGGCCGGTCTTCTAAGGTTCTGGGACGAGGAGGCGCCCGGCATCAAGGTAAAACCCGACCACATCCTGTACGCGTGCGGGATCGTGGCGGCCATCCTGGCGATACTCCACGCGATGGCGTCTCTCTGACCTTTCCGTAACGGATTTTTCTACACGGATGACCCCCGCCCGAGGGGTTCCGATCTGGATCCAGTCGAGTTAGCGTTGACGGTTAAGGATGCCGCTGATGAGCATTTGGAAGGAGCCAGAGTGTACGTGCACCGGGACGAGGAGACACACGTTCTCGTGGTGAGCCCCAAGGTTCCGTTGGACCCCGTGAAGAGGACGGAACTCAAGGATAGGATCCTCGATGGGTTAGGGGGCCTGCCCGAGGGAGTCAAGCTCCTGCTGTTGACGCCGGAGGAGTTCGAACGCCTCTGGTCCATGGAGGGCGTGGAGGTATCCGTGGATGAGGAGGGCCGGGTCAGGCCCGAGAGAAGGATCAGGCTGGCCTTGAACCTGTTGCGGTTGGCCATGAGGGCGGCGGAGCTGGCGGGAGACGAGCGGAAGCCCGAGATGAAAGCCGTGCTCGCGGGCATCACGGCGGAGTGTACCCTGAGGGCGCTGGCGCTCGTCCAAGGTCTGTCACCTGCCGACCACGAGGCCGCCGTGAGGGAACGGCCCTCCCTCCATCGGCTCATGGCGCTGGCCATGGGACCGGGCGAGATCGCCCTGAAGGGGGAGGACGTGGGGTACGAGGAGGCGAAAAAGGCACTCTCGGCCGCGGTGCATCTGCTCCATGAGGTGGCTCGAGAGGTTACGAGGAGGGGCTGAGCGGCATCGTACGTATCGTTATGAAATTCATAACAATAGCCGGACGGGGGAAAGAAGCCCGATCACACCTTCGTGAACACCTCCCCCGGCCTCGGCAGGTTCAGCTCTTCCCTCTCCTCTATCTCCTTGGCGTTCTTGTTCTTCTTCACCTGAGCCAGCTTCTCCACCAGACCGAGCCCCGGCTTCACCTCCTCTATGCTTTTAACTTCCAGCAGACCCTTGTCGACCATATCCTGCAGTATCTCCAGCCCCTTCGGCGTCCTGACTATCACCGTGCTCCACCCATCGGGTGACCCCACGGAACCCGCCGTGATGTCGGATAACTCGGCGCAGTAGTCGGTGCACACGTGGCAGGGCTCTCCCTCGAACGGGTGCGTCTCATCTATAGGGATAGAGACGACGTCACCATCCTTGGTGAACACCCAGAACTTACCCTTACCGATGTCGAACTTGGCCACCTCTCTCATCCAGACGCCACAAAGCTCCTCGACGATGCTGCGTAGACCCTCGTAAGGGAAGTTCTCCATGCATATGATACCCATGACCAGCTTCACCTTCTCCGGGAAGTGTCTCATGCCCAAGGGCACGATCTGAAGCTTCCTGACCGCCCTCACCTGACACGGGGTGCCCACGAACATTATCGATTCGCAAGCCTTGGTCGTGATGGCTTCCTTGAGGGCTGACACGTTGGGGCAGTACGTGTACTTCGTACCAGCCGCCTCGAGGACCTCGTCGGGATCCGTGATGACGACGGGCCTGGGCTTCCAGGGTTCCTCCGGGTCATCGGGGTCGGCCACCGAGGCCACGAAACCGTCGAAGATGCCCTCCTCGAGACCGTAAATGGCCACCGCGGATACTATACCACCGTCCTGAGACACCTTCAGGATCCTACCGTCGGTCGATCTCGCCGTGAACACACCGATGTGAGGTCCGAGAGCCTCCTCGTCGCCCTTCACCATCACATCGCGGAGATCCTCCGCCAACGTTACTCACCCCCCTCCTCTACCTTCCCTACGTCAAACGCTTTGATAATAGGTTCATCACCGATCCACAAGAACCTCGGGCATGAAACTATACAGGCACCACACTTTATGCACCTATCCTTGTTCAAGACCGGTCTCCCATCGATCATCTCTATGGCCCTAGCCGGACAATTGGCCGCACACGTCCCGCATCCCATACACATGCTCTTATTGATAATCTCCTCCATCAGATCGCAACCGCAGTAACTGGTCTTCTTGGCCAACTCGGCGAACGGCTTCAGCAGTTCCTCCTTCCCTTCCAGGAGCAGCACCAGGAACGTTTCGATGGTCTCCGGGGACGGTGGGCACCCCGGGACGGCGTAATCCACGTCGAGCACCTCGGTAACGGGTACGAAGGCCTCGTGAGTCGGTCTACCCCGCTGGTTACCCCTGGAGTGCCTCATGAAGTTGCCCGTGGCCGCGCACGCGCCCAAGGCGACGATGGTGTCCGCTTTCCTCTCTATCTCCTTGACCTCCTCCACCATGTGCTCGTGGTTCAGACACACCGCTCCCTCCACGATGCACACGTCGCAGGAGGGTACCTCCCTCTCGTCCATCAGCGTCTGGCAGTACACGAGGTCGACGGCGTCCAGTATCTCGAGCAACCTCTCGTACGTATCCGCCAGCGACACCAGGCACCCGCAGCATCCCGCGAGCTGCACGTACGCCAGCTTAACCAAACGGTCACCCCCCGAAGATCGGGGGAAGAAGGGTACGAAGGACGACAAGGGTGGAAAGGATGGGAAAGGAGGCGACGGGAACGCCCCGAGCCCCCGCGTCCGGGGGCCGGTCCCCCCGCGGGTCCCTCTTCGGGTTCCCCGCGGGGGTCATCCCGGAGGGGCGCTCACGGTCATCGGAGGGACACCGACTCCCTGGCGATGAGCTCCAGGGAGTCGGCGTCCCTGACCTCCTTAACCACGTGGGCGGCACATGATGCTCATATGTCGTAACATCGCATTATAACTTCAGCGTAATCGGCCTTCTCTCCTTCGATAGCCTTCTCAACCGTCGGGAAATTCCACGTTGAAGCCGCTATAATCCTGTAATTCTTCACTATACCCTTCTCGTCAACCTCAGCCATGTGAACGTTGGTGCCTCTAGGCGCCTCGTGAACACCTATGCCGAAACCGGCCTTCGGCTCCCACTCCGCCAGCGTCGGAGCGCTGGTGTTGAGCTCGTCCAGGATGTTCATCGCCCTGTCTATGGCGGCCAAGGTCTCCATCGACCTGTACACGTGGATGTACAGGACACCCCTGGCGTCCACGGCGTCGAACACCGCGTACCTGGCCCTCGGACCCACCTCCACGGGCACACCGTCGTAGAGCGGGATCTGACCGTTGTGCTCCAGCGCTATCTCCAGGTTCTCCTTCCCGTAGTACTCGATGGGCCTCAGCTCGACGACCCTGTCGAAGTCGATCTTCTCCGGGTCCCCGTAAGTCGGGTGCGTGGCCAGGAACGGCTGATCGTGCTTACCGAACGTCTCCATGTCGATGCCTTCCTCCTCGCAGTAGGACTCGATGGCATCCATCATGAACTCGTGCTGCTCCTCCATCAGGTCCCTAGCCTCGCGGAGGCGACGGTAGAGCTTCCTCCTCGCGGTCTCCGTGATGTTCGAAGCCATGCCGCCGATCCTGATGTTCGGCGGGTGGATGCCCTCGCCGCCGACCACGTCGACGACGTACTGACCGATCTTCCTGATCTGCTGTATCCTCTTGATGGCCTCCACCTTCTCCTTCTCGTCCTCCACGAAGTCGTCCAAGACCAGGAGCTGGTGCAGCACGTGAGACTGTATCCTGTTACCGAGGGCGCATAGCTCCCTCAGCTGCCTGCCCGCCTTCGGTGGCTCGATCCCCATGGCGCGCTCGAAGGCTTCCGCGGACGCGGTACCGTGGGTCGCCTGACAGATACCGCAGATCCTCATAACGGCCACCTGAACGAACTCGGCCGGCCTACCCTTGGCCATCGCCTCGAAGCCTCTTATCGCCGAGGTATTGAGGTAGAAGGCACGCTCGACGTAACCCTCGTCGTCGACCAGGAGCACCAGTTTACCGTGACCCTCGTGTCGGGTCGTGGGGGATAACTCCACGGTCTCCGCCAACTCTTCACCCCCATCCGAACGACTACCGGCCGGGCGAGGGTACGGACCCCGTCTATAATTGAGGATGGGCTTCGCTTCCATGATGGGCGGTAACGAGCTCGATAGGGGGAGTCCGTTGGAACGGGTTCTCGTCGTCGATGCCTTCGGTACCGGAGGGAAGGTAAGACGGTTATCGAGGGACGTGATAGGAGCGGGAGCCAGGACGGTCGCGTCCGTTCTCGAGGACGAGGGATATGAAGTAGAACTAGTTATGTATGAGATGATAACACGATCAAAATCGGATTTCGAACCGGATGTCGTCTGCGTCGGCGTGATGACGGGCGACGAGAGGGCCGCGAAGAGGGTGTTCCGTCTCTATCCCGAGGCGATGAAGGTACTCGGCGGACCGGGCGCGGCCGACCCGAGTGCGCTCGTGAAGACGGGGGCGGACGCCGCGATCTTCGGGGAGGCCGAGGAAACGCTCCCCGAACTCCTCGAAACGGGAGAACCCGTACCCGGCGCGTTCGTCAGGACGGAAGACGGTATCGAGTTCCCCGGCCCGCGCCCCCCGGTACCTAAACCCCCGGAGGTCGATCCATCCTTCATCCGGGCGTACCCGCACAGATGGGCGGCCAGGGTGTACCTCGAAGTGGTCAGGGGGTGCAGCAACTCCTACAGGACGACCCTGGAACTCCCCGACGGTCGCAGGTGCAGCGGGTGCGGGCTGTGCCGGGAGGGGGAAGGCGTCGAGAGATGGAACTGTCCCGAGGGGATACCCCCGGGGTGCGGCTTCTGCTCGGTACCGTCCCTCTTCGGCCCCGCCAGATCCAAGGACCTCGGGGCGATCATCGAGGAGGCACGCGGCCTCGTCGAACACGGTGTGCGCAGGATCGTCCTGAGCGCCTCCGACTTCCTCGATTACCGTCGCGGTGAGGAACCCCTGACGGACCCCCGAAACCCACCACCCAACCTCGAGGCGCTCGAAGCGCTGTTACGTCGCGTGTCGAGGATCGTGGACGTCACGTTCGTCGAGAACGTTAAGGCGTGTCTAGTCGACGAGGACGTGGCTCGACTCCTGGGCGAGTTCTGCGAGGGCACGTCCGTATCGGTGGGCGTGGAGACGGGTGATGAAGGCCTCCTCAAGGCGATAGGGAAACCCTCCACCCTCGGGGAATCCCTCAAGGCCGTCGAGCTACTCTCAAGGGCCGGCTTAAGGCCACACGTGTACTTCGTGTACGGCCTCCCCGGGCAGACGGAAAGGACCGCCAGGGCTACGATAGCCGCGATGAGAAAGGCCGTGGAACTCGGCGCAGAGAAGGTAACGGTCTACAGGTTCCGACCGCTACCCGCCTCCGCCTTCGGGGACTTCCCACCCGGACCCGGGCCCAGGGAGGATCCGGCGAGTAGGATGATAGCGAACGAGGCGAAGAGGCTGAACAGGGCGCTGAAACGTAGGTGGGTGGGACGTAGGGTCGAGGCGTTCGTGGCCGAACCGTCGTTGGACGGTAGAAACGACGCGTTCGCCTGGCCGGTCAAGGGCGGCCCCAAGATCAGGATCAAGGGAGGGTCCGAGTACCTGGGAACCAGGGCCGAGGTCGAAGTGACCGGTGTCGTCGGGGACAAGGTAGTGACCGGTAAGGTACGGCGCGTCATCGAGGAGGTGATCCGGCGGGATTTGATTAATACCTCACCGTGCCAACCGAACCCCCGGGTGTTTCGGTCTTGAGGACGACCGTAGTAATACCGGTGACGGTGACGCTCATCGCGTTGGCGACCATCGAAGGCGCGGCGGCTCAAACAGTGACGGTGATGGTGGTACCCTACGTCGACTCCGATGCCTGGCAACCGTCACACGTGGACGCGTTCGAGAAGTTTCTCGAGTGGTGCAAGCAGAACGGCGTGCACATAGCTGTATTTCACTACAATACCAACACCGCTAAAGATTCGAATGGAGTTCCAATAACCGAAGTTATAAAACAATATGCTAATGAAGGAGTAATTACCATGGTAGGACTTCATTCTACTTCACACTCAATTGATGGGTTACCACTATCGATTCAATATTGGGAGTTGAAATTTAACCTACAGTTCCTTCAAAAGAATATCGGTAAGAACGTAATGCCGGTGTTTTCAGTTCCTTACTGGGTGTTTGATCCCAATACGGTGAAGGCTTGTGCCATGATAGGGATAAAAGCTATCATATCGGGACAGTCAGTGGCTACGTTAAATCCCAATTACAGTACTCCTATATCGCAGCTTAATCCGATAGCTCAAAGAATGATACCGGGATATTTCCAGATTACGGTAAACGGCAGGACATGTAGGGTCTATTATATTCCAGCGGTGAGCTTTTGGGATGACTTAGTTCCTCAGGCCAAATCAGCCAATGAGACAGTTGATGATTTATTGAAATCCGCTGTAGATCAGCTGATTCAATCGGATATATTTTCTACTCCTACAGGTGGGAAAGACGTAACTCTAGAATTGTGGGTGCTGATTCATCCATGGGAAATGGCGGATACATCTAGGGGAGCGTCAGCTTATGAAAACTTCCTTGAAGATGTTAAGTCAGGTAAACTTAACCACACAGTAAATGTTAATGGGGTCAATGTTAATATAGTGTTTAAGTTGGCCGATCCGGTAGAAGCCCTGAACGAAATAATCAATGGAAAGACGCCACTGGTTCCAATGCCGGAGCCGTCTCTATACTATCTATTGGAAATGCAAGGGTTTGAACCATGGTGGCAATTGAAGGAAACTTACCAGAGTAACCCAGATAAGATTTCAATATTAATAGCTTGGCGTGATATAATGGAGAAATTATGGTCACTGGACGGAGAACTCATGGCTCTAACGAAATCAGGAATGATAACTGGAAACTTAGAAAACGAGTTACTTAGTGTTATAGAAAATGTTTGGAGTGTTGCGGATATAAACTGTGTTTTGAAGTACTGGGATGTGACAGCGGCTAAGGTGGACGTGGAGAAAGAGGATTCCCTGGTGGACGTGCTGGCGGCCGACGTCAGCGAGGCCTTCGCCAACCTCATCGCCAAGAACGGCGGCCAAAGTGAGGAAACCCAGTCGAAACCGTCGACCCAGACCCACCAGACCCAACAGCAACCCCCGGAGGAACCCACCAAGAAACCGTCGCAGCCCCCACAGCCCGAGAAGGGGTCTAAAACCGAGACCTCGAAAAACACCGGCGGGACGAAGGGGAGCTCGACGGGGTCTCACGGGGCACCCCTGCTGCCGATCGTACCTCCGATCCGGCGGCGCCGATGCTGAGAATTCCTTTAGCCGACGCTCGGGATGACGAGTACTCCCCAGGCTTAGGGCTCCAGTTTTTCCAGTACCTTCTCACCCACCTCCTCCGTTGAAGCGTTCCCACCCAGGTCCGGCGTGATCACGCCATCCTCGATGGTTCTTTCGACGGCTTCCTCCACCTTCTCGGCTTCTTCCCTCATCCCTAGCCATTCGAGCATCATGGCGGCGGAGAGGATGGCCGCCATGGGGTTGGCTATGCCCTTGCCCGCGATGTCAGGCGCGGAACCGTGAACCGGCTCGAACAACCCGTGATCATCACCAACGTTCCCACTGGGGGCCAACCCGAGGCTCCCCATCAGACCGGCGGCCTCGTCCGAGAGGATATCACCGAACATGTTCGGGGTCAGCACCACGTCGAAGGAGCCCGGATCGATCACCATCCTGTACGCCGCCGCGTCCACGTAACACTCGTCGAACTCCAAGCCCCTCGATTCGATAACTTCCCGTGCGACCCGCTTGAAGGTCCCACACGTGAGCTTCATCACGTTGGCCTTGTGCACGACGGTAACGCGATCGGAACCCCGCTCCTCCGCCAGGTCACACGCCACCTCCGCCACCCGACGCGTACCCTCCTCCGATATCTTCCTCATGGCCACGGTCACGCCGGGGTGGACCTCGGACTCGCAGCCGATGTAGAGGTCCTCCGTGTTCTCCCTCACTATGACGAAATCGAAGTCTTCTTCGATCGGTCTTCGTGGGATCGGCCAGGATCTGGCGGGTCTGACGTTCGCGTACAGGTCCAGTTCCCTTCTGAGTCTTATTATGGGGCTCTCGGCGGAGGGGTCCTCGGGTGTCGTGCAGGCGCCGAAGAGGATCGCGTCCGCCTCCCTGCACAGCTCCAAGGTCTCCTCGGGCAGCGTTTCGCCCGTTCTCTTCCACGTCTCCAGGCCGGCTTCGGCCTCCACGAGTTCGATGTTCGGGGCTACGGCCTTCAGGACCTTCACGGCCACCGGTATCACCTCGCGTCCTATCCCGTCCCCCGGTATCACGACCACGGTCTTCGTCAAGGGTGGACCCCCGGGAAACGTTACGATATTCGTAACAATACCGGGAGGGGGAGGGGGTGTCGCTTCACTCCCCTCCTTTGATGTTGCCCCAAGCCTTGGCCATCTTGGAGATACCCTCGACCCAGGCGACCAGGGCGAGGGTGGCCGCGATCTCCTCGTCGGTGACGCCCGCCACGTTCTTGGCGGTCCTTGATATCAGCTTGACCCGGGTCTCGTCCCCGTCCGCGGCGGCCAAGGCTAGGGCTATCAGGTGTGTCGTCTTGGAATCGAGCGGTGATTCGGTCCACGCCTTTTTGTGGAACTCCTTCACGAGCTCTCCGAACTCGTCACCGAGCATCTCCTCGGCGAATTTAACAGCCACCAGGCCCTTCTCCTTCTCGTCCTCGGCCGGTTCTCCAGGCTCCCTGTCGGACGCCATGGTTCGAAACACCCCGATCGTCGGCCGTGTTCCGTACGGTAACGTGTTTCGGTCGTGCGGGGTTCGAAGAACTTAACGAGGTGGGGGTCGCCTCGGGTTGGAAGCCGTCCGAGAGCCCACCGACGGTGAGCTGATAGAGTACGCGGCGGCCTTGGAGAGGCTTTGCGGCACGCATCTGGGCGTGGTACTACCCGAGAACGAGGTGCTCGTGGAGAGAATGAGGGGACCCGTCCGGGCCGAGCGGGTTCTGCTCAACGGTAAACCCGTGCTCACGATAACTTGGGACCCGTGGACGGCTTCCACCGTGTACACGCTCACGCCTCACGGGGCCAGGCTGGCGGAGAGGGAAACGGGCGAGCGACCGGAGCGTAGGCACCTCGTGGAAGGTGATCCGTTCGACATCATGGATTTTGAGCCCACCGGCACGAAGAGGGACCTGGACGAGGCCCTGAGGTGCTTTTCCGAGCGTTACGATGTCGAGATCCTGGAATCCGACAGAGCGACCAGACGCGTCAGAGGGGTAGAGGTGACGGCGGTAGCGTTCGTGACGGCCAGGGGTTTCCTGTACCTGGACGTGGTCCCTCCGGATCCCGCGGGTAGATCCAACCCCGTTAACCTCCTCGCTAGGCTGATCCACGCCTTCGCTAGGGAGGAGACAAAGCCGTGGTTGCACCCCTCGTACAGGTTCCTTCGAGTAACGGGGGACGACGAGGAAAAAGTGGTCATGTGTGAGGTATGTGGAGAGAGGGTATCGTTCAAAGCTAGCGTTGACGACGAATTGGTCGTGGTTCCTATCGGGCGTGGGGAGTGATGGCTGTATATGTACAAGCAGAGGTTTGTACTGGACACGACGGCGTTCACGGAGCAGAGGGTCGTGAAGGCGCTAGGGGACGGTGATCTTTGTGAGGCCGTTTCCAAGTTGCTCGACATGATAGGGGAAGCGAGGATGAAGCTGGCCATCAGCTGTTACATCCCGTACCCCACCGTGTACAGGGAACTCAAGGGGTTCTTGGAGAGAAACGACTGTCCGGAGCTCGTCGAAAGGATAGACACGTGGGTGGTCAAGAAGACGCCTAACAGGTACGAGATCAAGGTTCCAGCGAGGCTCTTCACGGCCTACGTCAAGGACATGCGAGATAGGTTGGATAGGGGTAGGAAGAAGGCGGAGGAGGCCATCTGGGAGGCCGCCTTGGAGGCCTACGAGATCATGTGTAGGGAGGAGGGTGACGTTCCTCGCGAGAAGATCATCAGGGAGGTTATCGGTGAGACCGTGAGGAAGTTCCGGCGCAAGTACAGGCAGATAGTGAGGCACGGGACGTTGGACAGTGCCCCCGACCTCGACGTCCTTCTCCTGGCCAAGGAGTTGGACGCCGCGGTCGTCGCGGGGGACGAGGGGATAGAAAGGTGGGCCCGTGAACTGGGGCTCAGGTTCATGCCGGCTCATTCGTTCCCCCACATGCTGCAGGAGTACCTCGAGTTGGCGGAGGAGGTGGAGCGATGAAGGCGAGTGGTTACCGGATGCGGCCCGTGTTCTCGGTGCCGGGAGGGGACGTGATCGGTCCCTACACCGACTTCCATAGGGAGGGGAACCTCGTCAGGACCGTTAGGGACGACACCGCGGCGTTGGCCGCCCAAGGGGCCGCGGAAGCCACGGTGGAACCGGCGTCCGTCCTCGTCACGGGAGGACCTGGTCTAGGGGCGGCGCTTCACGGGATCGCTTCGGCGGCGGCGGACAGGGTTCCGGTGCTCGTCATGACCGGGAGCGTGGACGAAACGGGGTTCCAGGCCCTGAAACCGTCGATAACCTCGGACGGCGTGAAACCGAGGGTAACCGAGGATCCCGAGGAGGCCGCCGTCGACCTCGTGAGGTGCCGACCGGTGGTATTCGAGACCTCGAGTAGCGACGATCTCGATACCGTGGTCGAGGCCGTGGAGGAAAGCCCCGGGGAGGGACCGGATCCGAAGTCTATGAGCGACGTCCTGGACCTCGTCGAAGGCTCCCGCACGGTGTTCCTCATCGGGGGTGGGTGCAGGTGGGCGGGCGTCTCGGAGATTCTAGAGGAACTTTCTAAGAACCTGGGAGTACCCATGGTGGAATCATTGAGAGGCCGTGGAGTTGTTCCCGAGCACTCACCGTTCAACCACGGTATGATCGGCGTGAGGGGTTGGGCGGACGGTCTGCTGGAAGAGGCCGACGTCGTGGTGGCCCTGGGGGCGAGGCTCACCGAGAGGACCGTGGCCAACATGCCCGACGATGTTTCGTTGGTACACGTGGGATACGAGCGGCCCCTAACCGACGTCGACGTGTCCATCACGTGTGACCTGGTCGAGTTCCTGAAAGCCTTCGAGGACGCGGATCCCGACCCTTGGGAACCTGAGAAGCCCGAAGGGCCTCCGGAGCTCGATACCGTGACGTTCGATATCGTCAAGGCGGCGAGGGAAGCCTGGATAGGCCCGACCGTGGTGGATTCGGGTCAGGTCACGGCGACAGCGATCCTGGCCGGGGAAGTGTCGACGCCTTGGGAACTCGTCGTCCCCTCAAGGTACTGCCCGGTGGGCTTCTCGTTACCGGCGGCTCTCGGTGTGGCTTCCAGGGTGCCGGAACCCGTCCTGGCGATCATGGGTGATCACGCGTTCCTGTACTCGTTGTCGGAGTGGGTCACCGTGGCGGAGGAAGAACTGCCGGTCGTGGGCTTGGTCGTGAGGAACGGAGAGATGGGGTTCGTCCGACAATTCCAGGAGGCGGAGGTAGGGGAGGTTCGGGGCGTCGATGTGGACTGTGATGTGGAAGGATTTCTCGAACGGGACCTGGGGATCGAGGTCGTGGAGTTGGAGGCCGACGGTGACGAGGTGTACAGGACTTTGAGGGAGCTCGAGATGAAGAAGGAACCCAAGGTCGTGTTCGTCGACGTTCCCAGGGAGGATCTCCCCTTACCCTGACCGTTATGTAGGGGAGGGTCTCGGCGAAGCGACCCATCGTCATGGATCGGCCTGTAGTGCTCTCATCATCGACCCTAGGTGTGGGGTGTCGACGTTGGCGGAGGGATTCGAACTCGTGGACGTCTTCAGAGGTCATCCAAGGAGGAGGAATCCGACGCCCGGCGAGCACGTGTTCAGGCCGACGTTCACCCCGGACCCCGTTTACCTGCATTACCGCGGCAAGGTGAAAGACCCCGTGGACACCGCTTGTGAGATCCTGGAGGAAAGGTACGAGGACCCGTTCTCGCTGTTCGACGGGTTCAGGGACTCGGCTCTCGACGCCGTGGTACCCGCGATGCCTTTCAGGTTCAAAGGTGGAAGGCCCTTCGTCGAGCCCGAGCACTGCGACGTGGGGTTCGGGACCCACGGTAAGGTCTCGGTGGCCGTCGCTAAGGCCCTGGCCGAGGCGGACGCGATCGATCCCGACCTGGTTCACGCCACCGCGGCCCGCGCGTGTGCCCCCCTACTCCACTGCCTGGGGTACCGTGGGGACTGGTTGGAGGTCCTCGACGAAGTGGCGGACGTTCTCGACGCCCCGACGTCTCGCGAGCTCAGGTTGGAGGACAGAAGGGCGATAGGGTTCTGCTTCAGGGAGCCGTTGGGTCTGGCGCCCGAGAAGAGGTTCGGTGCGGAGCTGTTCGTCGTGGAGGCCTTCGGCGAGGCGGAAGTCGTCGCCGCCGAGTTCGAGGAATGGGGGGTTTTGTTCCACACCGACACCGCGTTCGTGGGTCTCGGGGTGGTGACCGAGGAAGGTCCCGTACCCGCGGATCCTGAGGACATCCTCGATCTCTCGGAGGAAGCCGGCGTGAAGGTGGGTGTCATGGGTCCTTTCGACCCCTCGGAAGGTCCGTACTTAAGGGATAGGTCCCGCTTGTACAGGTCCGGCGAGTGGGCCGGTGAAGTGGGCGAACCGGCCGAGGTCACGGGGTGGGCCGGTCTGTACAGGTGGAACGGTTGGTGGAAGGGCAGGAGATTCACCGCTGTGAGGGATGTTCCGTTCTCGCTCTCGAGGTTCGTCTGGTTGCTCAGGAGGATAGATCTAAGCATGGTGCCCGAGACCGTGACGGAGGAGTTCGACGTCGAAGTTTGGCCGACGAACCCGGGGACGGTGTGGTTCGACGGCGATCTAGAGGAGGTTTTCGAAGCCGCGTGCGCCACGGCCCTGTCCCTGGCCTTCGCGATGTGTCTCAACCCACCCGTCGAGTCTTCCGACCCTTCCCTGGTCATGTTCTGGGTGGAGGACGTCGTCACCACGTCCGGCACCTCGGCCCCCGTCGAGTGGACGCTGGAACGCACCGATGCCGGCGCCTCCGTGTCATCGTCGGGCGACCCCAATCCGGTCAGGGGCATCTCGATAGAAGCCGACGGTGTCGCTATCAACGTGGATTGGCTGGAGGCTGCCTTGCTACCGTGGTGGATGACGTCGCTATCCAAGATAGGGGACGATTTGGTCGGAAAGCTCGTGAAGGAGCCGGGTTTCGCCGAGACCGAGGAGTTCGAGCGCGAGTACGTGAGGACGGCGTTGGCGTCGGAAAGGAAGGCCCTGAAGTTGTTCAGGAAACTGGTTAGGAAGAAGGGTGAGGAGTTCTCCTCATCGATACTGAAGTTGGCCAACCTGGATTTAGGACTAAGGTTTGAAGTACTCGAATGGCTAGCCGACATGCTAAGGTGAGCCACCTCCCCGGAGCACCACCCAAACGGTACGAAGTTCACTTCGTCTTCCCCACTGAAAACTCCTTTTTAACAAATACAAAATCGGTTTCAACCCGATCGAGAGGAAACGTGGACGTTCGTACCGAGACCCGAGCGGAAAGACTCGAGGAACGGTCAAATCGGGTCCCGCCCCGTGTCACCGGGGGACCCGAGGGTTGGTGTCAGCGGATCTCCTCAAGGATCCGGTGGCGGCCGCCAGGAACGCTAACATGCTTCCCACCCCTGAGGTCGTGTCCAAGCTCATCCAGGACGATTACCAGAAGCGGAAGTTCCTGGAACACGTTCTGGACGAAGAAACCGCGAAGGCTCACATCGAGGGCCGCATACACATCCACGACCTCGACTACGCCCTCACCAGATCCAACTGCTGCCAGCACGACTGCAGGCTCGTGCTCAAACACGGGCTCTACGCCAGGAACCCGATAGGCAGGCTGACCTGCGTCAGCAAGCCGGCGAAGCACGCTGAGGTGGCCGTCCTACACATCCTGAAATGGCTCATGACGTCCCAGAACTTCTTCGCCGGAGGCCAAGGACAGGATTTCATCAACTTCCTGGTGGCACCGTACATCGCGGAGGAGAGACTATCGTACGAGGAGGTCAGACAGCTGGCCCAGATAATGATGTTCGAAGCCACACAGGACCTGGTGGCCCGGGGAGGACAACCGGCCTTCACCAACGTCAACATAGAACTCACGTGCCCGGACTTCCTAGCCGAAACCCCGGCCGTGGGACCGGGCGGCAAGGTCGTCGGGACATACGGCGACTACGTCGAGGAGGCGATGATGTTCGCCAGGGCCCTACTGGATGTTCAACTGGAGGGAGACGCCTCGGGGGCCCCGCTGAAGTTCCCCCAGCTTATAATAAAAGTAAGACCAAAGTACGACAGAGACGTATTGGAGCTGGCGTTTGAGGTTGCATCAAAAAATGGAGCGGTTTACTTTGCTAATATGATAAACGACAAATGGAGGAAGATAGTCGGTGACAACGTCAATTACATGGGATGTAGAACTTGCCTCCCAACCAATTGGACAGGAGACTGGGAACTTGACACCATAAGGACAGGTAACTTTGAGTATGTTACCATCAATCTTCCTATGCTAGCTCACGATGCAGGTTGTGACGAAGACAAATTTATTGACCTAATTATTGAACATTGTGAACTAGTTAAAAGAGCTTTAGAAGCCAGATGGAAATGCGTCAAGAAGTGCATGGAAAATGGACTCTATGACGGATGTCAGACATGGGATCCTGAGGGTAATGGGCCGTACTTCAGGTACGAACACACCACGTGGAGCATAGGATTCGTGGGATTGGCCGAGGCTGTGGAGCTGATAACGGGATACGGGTTCTGGGAGGACGAGTCGGCGATGAGGCTCGCCGAAACCGTCCTGAAAACGCTCAACGATGTTAAAGACGAGTTCAGGGAGGAGGATGGTAGGAGATGGTCCGTAGTTCAGTCACCCGCGGAATCGGCGGCGGAAAGGCTCGCACGATCGTACATCCGCAGGTACGGGAAGGAAGCCCTCGTAAGGGGCACCAAGGAGAGGCCGTATCTCACCAACTCGTGTCACATCCCCTACGATGAGGACGTGGACGTGGTCGAAAGGGTTGAGATAGAGTCCAAATTCCATCCCCTCACCACCGGCGGGCACATCACCCATCTATGGCTGGGTGAGAACACGGACCCCGAGAGCCTCGGTAAGCTGACGATCAGGTTGCTCAAGAGGAATCCCGTGGGCTTCATGGCGATCACCCGGGACTACTCCGTCTGCGATAGGTGCCAGAGGACGTACCAGGGCGTCGTCGTGGAATGTCCAGCCTGCGGTTCGAGGTGCACGGTCTGGTCGAGGGTGACCGGGTATTTGGCACCCGTCGACTCGTTCGTGGAAGGCAAGAAGCAAGAACACGCGGACAGGCGCAGGATCGCGCTCTGACCCTCCACTCCCCTACGTATCGTTACGAATCTCTTAACGAACGACCGACCGACGTTTAACCACGGTGTCGGTGGCGGCCGCGGGGGTAAGGAACGGTGCCCGAGGTCAGGACCAAGGCCGTTGCGACTTTCCCCCTGTCGAAACCCGTGGACCCGAAGGAGATCGAAGGTACAGTGGCCGAATTCGTGGAGGAGGCCAACGAAGACATCCTCAAACGCGGCGTTCCCGAAGGCGGAGAAGGGGCCGAGATCACGTCCTTCGAGGTCGAAGAGGATCGAGTGACGATGGAAATCGAAGGGGGCTCCCACGTAAGGGCCCACGAGGCCGTGTTGCGACTCAGGAGGGCTCTAGCGGAAAGGTTGGGAAGGGAACATCACGTCGGCGTCAGAGGGGTCATCATCGAGCGTTACACCGTTGAAATAGAGTTCGACGAACGTGTGACGGAAGACGATGTAGGGTACGTACCGATGGTGGATCACCTAAGCGTCGAGGGGAACGTGGTTAGGTTTGAGATGGAAAACGTGACGGATGACGTGTTGAAGAGACACGTGATAGACAGGATCATCCGGCTTATCGTTTGGAGCGTTGAGGAGGGCGAAGAACTCGCCACCCGGGTGACCAAGGTACCACCGGGCACGGTGATCGACGAGAGTGGGCCCAAAGAGCACGCTCACGACGAGGACGTGACCGAGAAGGCGAAAGAACTTGGGTACGTGAAGGAGTTCCCGGGGAGGGGCCAGTGGATATACACCGGTCCCATGGCGGCTCTCCTGGAAGCCCTCAAAGAGATCTTCCTAGAGAACGTGACCCTACCCCTGGGGTTCGAGCCAGCCCTCTTCCCGAAACTCATCCCACTGGAGATCATGTTCAGGATGAGGTACCTTCACGGACTTCCCGATGGTATGTACTACGTCAGTCCACCCAAAAGGGACCCGGAGCTGTTCGACGACTTCAAGAGGGAACTGTACGTCAGGGGCGATCTAGACGATGATGTCGTCTCCTCACTGCGCGAGAAGCTGAGGGATCCCGCCTACGTGCTCGCACCGGCTCAGTGCGAACCGTTCTACCAACTGTTCGCCGGTGAAGTCGTCGACGAGGATTCCCTCCCGATCAAGTTGTTCGACTGCAGTGGATGGACCTACAGGTGGGAGGGAGGAGCCGCCAAGGGGTTGGAGCGTGTCAACGAGTTTCAGCGTATAGAACACGTATGGTTGGCGGAGCCGGAGGACGCGGAGAGAATCAGGGAGGAGTTACTGGAGGCCGTCAAGAGGGTCGCGGACGATGTGCTGGATCTGGAATGGAAGATAGTCGTTTCCGACGATCCTTTCTACCTGGAAGGCAGGCTCCTGGAGGATAGAGACATAGAACTCCCCGATGTTCCAACGTACGAGTTCGAGGTGTACTTACCGTTCAAGGGCGACAGAGAAGACGAGGACTCGTGGGTTTCCGTCGGATCGTTCAACGTTCACGGGGAACACTTCGTCGACGGTTTCGGTATAAAACACCAATCGGGAGGAACCCTGTTCACGGGATGCGCTGGGATAGGGCTTACCAGGTGGGTGGTGGGGATCCTGGCCCAGAAGGGGATGGAACCGGAGGGATGGCCCGAACCCGTGCTGAAGAAGATAGAGGAGAGGTACGGTGAGGTCCCCGAACCGCCGAGGACGTTGACCTGGCCCTAGGTCGTGGGGAGTAAACATGGCCGCGGTGGAGATGGGGGAACCCGCCGAGGCCAAGGACGGTCGAAGGTTCAGGGTAGGCGCGGTGATCGAGGTCGAGGGAGCGACCATGGCCGTGGTACCCTGGGACCCGGAAGGCGGTGCCCCGGAGGAACTGACCGTCAACGGGGTGGAGATAACGTTCGCGTTCAAGGATCCCACCACGGGGATCGCGTACTATTGGGCCGATCCCGACGAGTCCGAGATCACACCGGTTGAGAAACCGCGGGAGGGTGGGGCGTTCGTTTACACCAGGGATAGGTGGCACCCCGTACAGGTAACGGGGGTAGGGCCCAAGGACGTGTACCTGGCGATGCCGGAATCGGCCATCCCGATGCCCGGTGACGCCGGAGCCCCCGTGTACCAGGGGAACGGGGTGATAGGCGTCCTAACGTTCCTTTTCACCGAGGACGACGTGATAGGGAGGGCGGTCAGGTTGGACCACATCATCGAAAGGGCGGAGAAGTTGATCGACATGATCAAAGAGGAGACGCGAAGGAGGGGTCTCCGAATGTGCCGACGGTAACCGCCCGGCTGGCCCTGGTGGGTGAGAAACTCACGCCCGTGGAACACGCGCTGGTGGAGGTGAAGGAAGGTGTCGTCAAGCGGATCGAGGAGGCCCCGGACGCCGTACGGGACCCGGATCACGACGTGCTCCTTCCGGCCCCGTTCGACCCACACGTCCACTCCGCCGACTGGGCGTTCAGGCACGCCGGTCTCGGGAAAACCCTTCGCGACGTGGTGGCACCGCCCGACGGGCTCAAGCACCGCCTTATGAGGGAGACCCCCGAGAGGGAACTCGAAGCATCGATAGCGTCGTTTCTGAGGGTGGCGAAACGCTTCGGTTGCATCGGTGTCGCGGATTTCAGGGAGGGCGGTGTGAAAGGGGTAAGGATCGGCCTTTCGGCCGCCGACGCCGTTGAAAACATCACTTACATACCTATGGGGAGGCCTACACGTCCGGACCCAGAGGTTGTTGAGGAGGAGTTGAAACTCCTCGCGGACGTGACCGAGTACGTGGGGTTGCCGGACGTTCACCTCCCCGACGACGTCTTGGAAGCCATCCGGGACTCGGGGCTCAGGATCTACGTTCACGCGAACGAGGATCCATCCTCGGTGAAGAGGTGTTTGAACGGGTACGGGACCACCGAGGTCGAGAGAGCCATCGAGTTGCTCGATCCCGAGGGTTTGATCCACCTGACCGTGTTGACGGAGAGGGACGTCGATGCCTTACTCTCGTCCGACGTCGATGTGATCGTGGCTTGCCCCAGGTCCAACTCGTACTTCGGTGTCGGCGAGCCCGATTTCAACACGCTGAAGCGCCTACCCCAGAGGTTGCTCTTGGGTACCGACAACGGGATGACCATGGAACCAGATCCTTTCGAGGAGGCGAGATACGCCTGGCTCAGGGGATTACCCCCGTCCCGAGCCTTACGAGCAATAACGGTGGATCCGGCCTCGGTGTTCAGGTTACCGACGCTCGAGGGTGGAGAACTCTTCGGCGCTCTGGCCTTGGACGGCATCGACCTACCTTGGGAAACCGAGAGACGTGAAGTCCTGTGTGCCCACGTGTTGCAAGCCGTTAAATGGGCCGACGTACGGGTCTACGTGGGGGACTCGACTTGGCGTGCTACGGGCTCCTAGCGGTCCTTGTGGACGGTTCCGAATCCTCCATGAAAGCCCTGCGGTGGGCGCTGGAGAACGCCGATAATGTGATCGCCGTGTTTCTGATAGACGAACGCGCGTTCAAGGGTCTCAACGAGGAGATGGGAAGGGCGCTGGAGAGGTTCATGGAGTGGGAGGCGGAGCTCCTCAGGGAGGAGGTCGAGGAGATGGGAGCGGAATTGAAGGTGATCCGAGGCGAGGGACCGAAGGACGTCATGGAGTGGGCGGAGGAGAAGGGTGTTGACGCTGTCGTGGTCGGTGTAACGAGCGTACCGGGATTCGAGGACGTCATGTATCAGCGGCGCATAGAGAGTCATGTTAGGGGAGTACCCGTACTTATGATACCGTCCCATTAGTTCAGTTCCTTGCCCATGTACGGACCGACCCTTTCGTACCCTAGCCTTCTATAGTATTCCCTTGTTCCTATCGCACTTATAACTATTATTTTATCAGCTCCAAGTTCTGAAGACGCTATTTCCTCAGCTTTTTCCATAAGCCTTTCACCGAATCCTCTGTGCTGAACGGCATCGGATCTCCTATCCCCTATAGGAACTTGGGGTCCAACAACCTTCAATTCTCTCACTATAGCGGTATCCGAATCTATCTCAGGTCTATGGGCTTCTTCCGTCGGTTTTCTAAGCCTTAAGTAACCCAAGATGGCATCCGCTTCAGGATCTTCATACGAAAGGAAGTAATCCAATCCACCCCGCCATGTCCGTTCTACCCTAATCTTTAACTCAGCCCTTTCTGGATCAACGTCAACCCCTTTTCGCATTTTGTGGCCCGCCTCCCTACATCTAATACATCTGCATTCCCATCCTCTCTCCTTCATATACTCATGCACTAATTGCCTAAGATTGGTCTTCCTAATCCCAGCTGCGGCAAGGTGACCGGGGATATCTCTCTGAACTCTCATTATCCTACAATACTTAGGAATGTACTTTCTTTTAGCCTCAGCTATCACCTTAATAGCAGTTTCTTCGTCGTAAGGTTCATACTCCCCTCGTTTCCACATATCATAAAGTTTGGTGCCTTCAAATACCATGCATGGGTATATTTTCAGCATGTCTGGCTTGAATCTTTTGTCTTTGAATAGTCTTTTGAACATCCTAAGGTCCCGCTTCGGGTTCGAGCCTGGGAGTCCAGGCATTATGTGGTAGCAAACCTTCAAACCCGCATCTTTAAGGATTCTTGTCGCCTCGATGGTATCCATAACCGTATGACCTCTATCAACTCTCTTAAGCACGAAATCATATATCGATTGAACACCAATTTCGACCCTAGTAGCACCTAACTTCAACATTCTATCGACGTGTTCCTCCTTGCAGTAGTCCGGCCTAGTCTCGAATGTGATACCGACGGGGCGCCTTTCCGCTCTCTCTGCCTTACGCTGTGCCTCCTCGATGGTTAGGGATTCGGATCCCGTCATCGCGTCCAGGCACTCCTTGACGAACCACTCCTGGTAGCAGAGCGGCATCGCCGGGAACGTTCCTCCCATGATGATGAGCTCTATCTTGTCGGTCGGGTGACCGGAGACCTCCAACTGCCTTATCCGCGCCTCGACTTGCTTCCTCGGGTGGAAATCGTGCTGCTTGGCTCGCCTGCCCGCCGGTTCCTTTCCGGTGTAGCTCTGAGGCACACCCTCCTCCGGACCCCCCGGACAGTAAGCGCATCTACCGTGCGGGCACGGGTACGGTTTCGCCATTACAGCGACGACGGAGACGCCCGAAATCGATCTTACCGGCTTCTTCACGACCACCTCCCTGAGCTTCTCCCTTTCTTCCGGCGTCGCGTGTTCGAGAACGTCGGCGTCGGTGGGGAACTTCGGGAGACCGTACTTCCTGCAGACCTCGCGCTTGGCCTCCTGCAGCTCACCCTTGGTCCTGATCTCGCCCCTGAGCATCCTCTCAACGAGCTCCCTGCACGCCTTGGCGAACGCCTCCTCGGTCTCGGCCACGTCGTCTCACCCCCTCGATGGGGTTCGATGGAAGTTGAGTCCAGGGGTTAAAACCGTAGGAACCGCGCTTAAGTTGGGCCCTAAGTGGTTGGTTACGATCAAGAGTTTGACGTTTACGTCGGCCTTCAACGCGGTTTTGTTCGGTTGGATAGGGGTAGCCGTGGTGATAGGAACGGTGGCCCACGAGATGGGCCACTATCTGGCGTGTAGGGTGTTAGGAGTTCCGGCTAGGACCCCCGTGTTCATGCCCTTTACGTCGTACGTCGAACACGTGCCGGTACCTCCGGACGTCGAGGCGCTTATAGCGGCTGCAGGCCCGTTCTCCGGTTCCCTGGCCGGGTTGTTGCTGTTGCCTTTCTCAACCAAAGCGGCGGCCGTCGTGGGGGCCGTCCAACTGTTCAACCTTATCCCGTTCCTCCCTTTCCTCGACGGCGCTAAGATCCTGAGGGGTATCACCGAGGTTACCATTTACTCCGTGATCGCGATCGTGGTGGCCGGGGTAGCCTTGATCGTGTCCTCCTTCGAGACCGCGCTATGGTTCCTGGGTTGACGGAACCTTTTTATCCTCGGGCGTTTGGGGACGTGACGGCGAGGAGCCGCGGCAGCTCAGCCTGGTTAGAGCGCGGCCTTGGTAAGGCCGTGGCCCCGGGTTCAAATCCCGGCCGCGGCTCCAAAGTGGGTAAATCGTTAGCAAAACCATAACAATACTTCCCGCCGAAGTCGGGCAGGGGGGAGTTCTCCGGCGTGGATAAGAAGGCAAAGATAGGGGTGGCGGTCGCCGTAGCGATAGCCGCCTGCGTGGGTGGAACTCTGGCGTACGTCTACCCTTACCACGCCAAGCCGAAGAAGCCCTCCCCCGAACAGATGATTAAGCACGCCCGGATCGTCGTGTGCATAACGGAAGACCTCTGCGGCGGTTCCAACTACATAGTCCCCCTGGCGGCTAGGTTGCACAAGATGGGTGTTCCCATGACTTTCTTCGTGCCCGCGTGGGAAGCGTACGAGTTCCCGAACAGACTGAAAACGGTTCACTACAAGTACGGTGCGGACCTAGGAAACCACGCTAACGATGGCGGAACATCGTTCGCGTTCTTAGGTAAGCCTGGTAAAATAGCTGGGTTACCGCTTGAAGAGCAGTGGAAAATAATACATAAAACAGATGAACTACTGGAAAAGAAGGTCGGAGTAAAGCCGGACGCTTTCAGGGCTCCGGGACTCGCCGTGGACAAGAACACGTATAAGGCTCTACTTAAAGAGGGCATATGGGTGGATTCATCCATAATATACACTTACCCTGGAACCAGAGGATCTCCGAGGTGGATATTCCATCATAAGATAGTGGAAGTACCGATAGCTTGTTACACTAAGTGGATTTACGAGCATGGACAACCGGTGAGGCCCAAGTTCCTGTGTTCGTTCGCGGACGACCTGTTCGTTAGGCCGAAGATAAAGGAGGGGAAGCCGTGGGAAGCCCTGGAGAACCTGGAGAAGGGTTTCATGCAGTACTACCGACACGGTAAACCGGGTAGGCCCACGGTGTTCGTAGTGCTGTTCCACGAGCCGTACACGGCGAATCCGAAGTACTGGTGGATAATCTTCGACTTCGTGAAGTTCGCCAAGAAGCACAAGGGCGTGGTCTTCGCCACGATCGACGACGTGGCCAGGGCTTTCGTGCACGGGCAGAAGTTCACGGCGTTCTAATCGACGGGCTTGTGGGCTATCTCCCGGATCGACGAGTAGATGCCGTACGTGAGGTCGACGATGCCTATCGCGGCCACGGTTTCCTCGCCGTCCTTTATCGGCACCACGACCACGGGAACGCCCTTGTACGGTCCTTCTTTCGGGACTTTCTTCACCGGCTCTCCCTTCTCGAGGACCTCTTCGAGGACGGGTCCGGTGTAGTTCTTGTCGAGGACCTCGCCGTCCTCTATCCTCACGCCGGGTTTTTCCCTGGTTCTCATCGTGGTGGGAAGCCTGCTGACGAGTTCGTGCACGGCCATGGCTATGGGGAGTATCTCCTCGGGGCCCGAGTTCGGTTTGATACACGTCAAGCCGGTTCCCCGTGGTCCGCACCCTGTTCACAGTCGATTAACGGTGGCGTTGTCGGTCGGGTGTGGACGCCCAGGAATCGTTATGAATTTCGTAACGATTCTGGGGTGGGAAGAAGGAGCGTGAGGGGCGTTAGAACTCGACGTCGCTACCGCTCTCTTCCTCCTCTTCCTCCTCCTTCTCTAGCTTCCTGGCGGCGATGACGTCGTCGATCCTCAGGATCAGCTCGGCGGCCTCGGTGGCGCTGCTGATGGCCTGTGTCTTGACCCTCAGCGGCTCGACGACGCCCTCCTCGAGCATGTTCTTGACGTCGCCCTCGAACACGTCGATACCCGTCTCGACCTCGCCCTCCTCGTGCTTGGCCCTCAGCTGCACCAGCACGTCGATCGGGTCGAGTCCGCTGTTCTCGGCCAGCGTCCTCGGGATCACCTCCATGGCGTCGGCGAACGCCTCCACCGCCAGCTGCTCGCGGCCCTCGACGGCGTCGGCGTACTTCCTAAGCTGCCTGGCCACCTCGACCTCCGGGGCGCCGCCTCCCGGCACCACCTTGCCGTCCTCGAGCGCGGCGGCCACCACTCCGATGGCGTCCTCGATGGCCCTCTCAGCCTCGTCCACCACGTGCTCTGTACCGCCGCGCACCAGGATCGTGACGGCCTTCGGGTTCTTGCAGCCCTCCACGAAGATCATCTTGTCGCCGGCGACCTTCCTCTCCTCGACCACCTCGGCCTCACCGAGGTCGTCCTCGGTCAGGTCGTCGATGTTGGTCACGATCCTACCGCCGGTGGCCTTAGCGAGCTTCTCCATGTCGGACTTCTTGACCCTCCTGACGGCCAGGATGCCCTTCTTGGCCAGGTAGTGCTGGGCCAGGTCGTCGATACCCTTCTGGCAGAACACCACGTTGGCGCCCGTCTCGGCGATCTTGTCGACCATCTCCCTGATCATCCTCTCCTCTTCCTCGATGAAGGCCTGCAGCTGCTCCGGGTCGGTGATCCTGATCTCGGCGTCGGTCTCGGTCTCCTTCACCTCGATCGGGCAGTTCAGCAGGGCGATCTTGGCGTCCTCGACCTTCCTCGGCATGGCCGGGTGGACCTTCTCCTTGTCGATCACGATACCGTAGATCAGCTCGGTGTCCTCCAGGCTACCGCCTTCCTTCTTCTCGATCTTGATGTTGTCCGTGTCGATGACGATCTCACCGTCCTCCTCCTCGGCCACCTGCTTGACGGCCTTCACGACGAGCTCGGCCAGGTAGTCCCTGGCGGTCTCCACGCCCTTACCGGTCATCGCGGTCATCGCGATCTTCTTCAGCATCTCCTCGTCGTCCGGGTCGATGTCGATGGCCATCTCCTCGAGCACTTCCTCGGCCTTCTCCTGGGCCAGCCTGTAACCGCGCGTGATCACGGTCGGGTGGATGTCCTGGTCTAGCAGGTCCTCGGCCTTACCCAGGAGCTCGCCAGCCAGTACCACGGCCGTGGTCGTACCGTCGCCCACCTCGTCCTCCTGCGTCTTGGCCACTTCTACGACCATCTTGGCGGCCGGGTGCTCGATGTCCATCTCCTCGAGGATCGTGACGCCGTCGTTGGTCACGACCACGTCGCCCATCTCGTCGACGAGCATCTTGTCCATGCCCATCGGGCCGAGGGTCGTTCTGACCGTCTCGGCCACGACTCTGGCGGCCATAATGTTCATACGCTGGGCGTCTCTACCCACGAACCTCTGGTAGCCCTCGGGCAGGATCAGGACCTGCCTGCCGTCGCCAGCCAGCATCGCCATGGCGGGGTTCCCCCTTCGAGGGTTTTGTGGAGGGGTTTCCCCCTCTCTCATGCTCGGCCACTCGATCGGTTATATTTAAAGGTTTCCCCATGCCATCACGTACTTGAGCACTTTCTTCACGTCCTCCTCGCTCAGGCCGGTCTTCCTGGCTATCTCTTCCGGGGACGTTACGCTCTCCTCCCGCACCACTCTACGGACCAGGGTCGCCGGATCGTGTTCCTCGAGGTACTCCTTCAGATCCTCGAGATCCTTGAGCTTGCGTAGGGTGTCGATGTCGACGCTCGGAACCAGCGGGTCCCCCCTTCCCTTACCCTCGGTGACGACGAACCCGAGACATCCGGCCAGGGTCGCCACCCCCCTGAGGGCGTCGGACTCGCCCGGCGAAGTCCTGGCGATGACCCTGTCGCCGTCCCTTGCCATCAGGTCGAACGGGGCCCTCTCCACCTTCCCGGTCTCCTCCGCGCCCAGCCTCTCCAGGAGTTCCGCCACCCGGCGTTCGAAGGCCCCCATCCTGTCCTTGCCGGGGTCCACGTCCCGGGGTGGTCCTATCTCCACCGGCTCGAACTCGGGTTCGCTCCCGGTGGCTTCGAGTCTCTTCAGAGACACCCTTCCTCCGCGCTCTCTGAGCTCCCTCCGTCTCGGGGCGGACAGGTGTTCGAGGTCCGTCCCCTCGCCCACCTTGACGTAGTAACCTCCCCTGTCCGCCACGGCCTTCGGTAGTTCACCTTCCACCATCATCACGAAGGTGATGGGTTCGACCACGGGGATACCGTACCTATGGTAGACTACGTTCCGTCTCAGGGGTCCTCCGTACTTCCTCAGCGACACCACCACCGGTATCGCCTCGAGGAAGTGGGCGACCCTGTGGAGGTCCTCGGCGGGCTCTCTCTGGAGGCTGTCCGCGTTGGTGAGGACCTTGACGACGTACGTTTTACCGTCCCTGCGGGATCTCACCAGGAGGTCGAAGCAGCTCCTGCCCCGGACCCTTACGACCCTATGACCGCACTCGGCGAGGGTTTCCTCTATGTCCTTGAGGAGCTCCTCCCTGACGTTCACGCGACTCACCCCCTAGATCAACCGTAGACCGCCATCGTCACGTACACGGAGAGCGGGCCTCCGATCAGTATGATCAGGAAGCCGGCCTTGCGCTTCTTCACATCGCCCGTGAACGCGGAGTCGAGCATCAGGTAGAGGCCGATCGCACCGACGACGAAGGGGAAGAGGTGGGCTATGGCGGCGCCCACGAGCTTCGCCTGCGCTCCCGAGGTTCTCACCCCCGAGGACTCCGTTTGGGTGTGCCTCGACGATACGGACTCGCCGAGGGGAGGCTGTACGACGTACGTGGCCCACGTGTTGATCGAGAGGTTGGAGAGCGAAGGCATCGAAGCGTCCGGGTTACCGTTCCTGGTGAGACTGAACCCCAACGTGCCCAGGAAGACCAGAGGCAACGCCGCTGTGGTCGTACCGTTGGACCCGGACGCCGATCCCGACCGCGTGATCGAGATCACCGAGGCCGTGATCGCCGACCTGGCCGATCCGGAGCACCCCTCCACGGATCCTGGGGTGTTGGTGTGTCACGGGATCCCCGAGGGTGTTGAAGGCTTCTACTTCGACGCCCTCAGGAGGGTATTGGCGCCTTCTTCCGTTGAGATCCCGGACGGTGTTCGCGTGGTCAGGAGGGGCCACGGTGTGGTCGGGGCTCTGGCGGCGCTCGGTTTCGCCTCGCTCGCCGTGAAGGGTCTCGTCGAGGTGACCTACGAGGGGATAGCCTACAGGAGGCCTTCGGCCTGGGGGAAGGAGAGACGCGTGGACGGGGAGTCCGTCGAAGAGATGGATTCGCTCACGTTCCCGGTGACTTTCGATAACATCGACGGTAGGGGCATGATCCTGATCACCCCTAACACGCCGTGTCCCGTTCTGTACGGTGTCAGGGCGGTGGAACCTTGGATCTTACGGGTGGTACCCCGTTTACTACGTTCTGAACCTGCGGTGGGTTACAGGGTGTTCGCGACGAACCAGGCCACCGATGCCCACTTGGAGAGGGTGAAAACGCTGAGCGAGGCGGTGGACTTCTCCAACATCGTGATCGATCTGGTCGTCGTCGAGGAACCCGTTAGGATCAGGGGCGGACACGTGGTCGTCAGATGCGAGGACGAGGAAGGGGAGACCGTCGATGTGGCCGCCTTCAGGCCGGCGTCGCCCATGACGGAGGTGGTGGCATCGTTGGTTCCGGGGGACGTCATCAGGGTGGCGGGGGCGCTCAAACCTGAGACTCCTAAACATCCACGGACTGTGAACGTGGAGAAGTTGATGGTGCTCGAGTTGGAACGCGTGGAGGAGGTCAGGAACCCCGTGTGCGGGCGCTGCGGTGTCACGATGAAGTCCGTGGGTAGGGGGAAGGGGTTCAGGTGTAGGAGGTGCGGTGATAGCGTGGGCGAGGGGGAGGCGGTGCGTTTAGAGGTGCCGAGGGAGGTCGCTGAGGGGGTTATTTACGAGGTTCCTCCCGTGGCCAGAAGGCACCTGTCCAAGCCGGAGTACCTCGTGGATCTGGGTCTGTTGTCCCCCTCCCCGATCCGTGATGGGGAGACCGGCCTCTGCCGAGGCTTCCCCGGCCGATGATGACTGACAGGATTACCGACGCGTTCCCAACCTCTCCACCCTTAAAACGCACCTGCAGGGTTCCTCGTTCTCGTGCTCTATCTTGACCTCGGAATAATCGCCGATGGCGGTGAGGAACTCCTCGAGGAGCGCGGGTAGGATACACTCGCGCGGAACCCCTCTTTCCGCCAGTATGGTGCCCGGGCATATGGGACAATCCTCGACCCTGATCACCCATCCGGTATCCGTTTCTTCCAGCTCGTAGGACGGGCCTAACAGGGCATCCAGTAATTCCCTAAGGTCTTCGATGCCCGCCTCCATAAGGACGTTAGCGAGGCGCCTGCCGATCGTCGCCATCACGACGACCCTTTCGTCGCCCAGGGTGGTGTAAAGGGCCTCGTTGACGGCCGCCAAGATGTACCTGACTATTTCCTCCCTCTCCATCGGCGTACCCCGGTGCCCGCCTTGCGGGTGGGATAAATAACCGTTCGAATCGTTTCTTACCTGCCGGTTTCCGATTCCACGTGATGTATCAAACGGCCGACGCCTTCGATCTCGAGCTCCACCTTGTCTCCCGGTCCCATCGGTCCGACACCGGGTGGTGTCCCCGTCGCTATCACATCCCCGGGCTCCAGCGTCATAACGTGGGAAGTGAACGAGACCAGCTCGTACGGGTCCTTGACCATGTCCGCGGTGTTGCCCCTCTGTCTGACGCTCCCGTTGATCTTCAGGGTCATGTCCAGCCCCTCGGTGGGGTCAACCTCCGTCTCCACCCAGGGGCCGAGGGGGGCGAACGTGTCGTAGCTCTTCGCCCTGACCCACTGGCCTTCCTTCTTCTCGACGTCCCTCGCGGTTACGTCGTTGATGACGGTGCATCCTGCCACCCGTTCCCTCGCCTCGTCCGGCGTCACCTTGCGGCACCTTCGCCCTATCACCACGGCCAACTCCAACTCGTGATCGACGCGTCCGACGTCCCTGGGCAGCAGGACCGTGTCGTAGTTACCTATGACGGTCGTCGGCGCTTTCATCGTCATAACGGGTTCGTCAGGGAGCGTCATACCCATCTCCTTGAGTTCCTCCACGTGTTCCCTGTAGTTGAGTCCGAAACATATCAGCTTAGGTGGTCTCGGGACCGGTGGCCCCACCCGGGTTTCGTCGAGTTCCATCTCCTCGCCCTCGGTCCCCGGTGTCTCACCCGCCGTCGCCGCCTCGAGCAGTTCCTCCACGGTCGAGCCCTGGTACACCGTCACGGTGCCCGACTCGGGGTGAAACACCGCGGGGACGTACCTCCCGTCGACCTCGTACGTGCCTACCTTCAAGTTGGGCCCCTCGGGGCCCCTTCGTTACGTTTCTCATAACGATATCGGTGGAGGGGAAGGGGGAGAGATCACTCCATCTCACCCGTCCTCTCGTAGGATACGTTGATGGAGATCGCGTCGACGGGACAAGCGCGCTCGCACAGCTTGCACGCGGGGCACTTTTCGGGCACCTTGGCCACTCCGCCCTCTATCTTGATCAGATCGCCCGGGCACACGTCCACGCAAAGCCCGCAACCTACGCACGTCTCCTCGTCGACCTCGTTCTTCACCTCCCTCTCCTGGGACGGGATCTCCTTCGAGGATGTGATGGCTCCCCACGGGCAGACCTGGGCGCACAGCGTGCAAGCGGTGCACTTCTCGTCGTCTATCACCGCGACCCTCCTACCCCTCTTCAGCTCCAGCGAGTCCGGGTCCACGTACACGGGGGTCCAGTTGTTGTCCTCGGTCTTGTAGAACTCCACGTCGGTCGGTTCCATCTTGATGGCACCGACCGGACATACCTGGAGGCAGTAGGCGCATCCGACGCACCTGTCCGGGTGCACGTACATCTCCTTGTCTTCCGGGTGTTCCGGCGCCTCCGACTTCGGTGGTATCTGTCCCTTCACACCGATGGCGTCTATCGGGCAGATGTCCATGCAGCGCAGGCACATGACGCAGAACCCGTGGATGTACGGGTACTCGTCGTCCAGGTAGATCATGTCCATCGGGCAAGCCTGGCCGCACTGGGGCGGGTCGTCCCTGACGCACTCGTCGGGTCTCCTGGCGATCCTCTTGACCTCTATCTTCTCGCCGTCCACTTCCCTCTCGAGGTCCTCCAGAACCAGGGCGTCGAACGGGCAGGCCTTGGCGCAGGCACCGCATGTGACGCAGTGGACCATTTCGTCGTCCCTTTTCCGCACGGCGTCCGTCGGGCAGACGGCGTTGCAAGCCTCGCACAACAGGCAGGCGTCTTGGTCGATCTCGATGGGCATGCCCTGCGTCACCCCCGGTGGGTCACGAGGATCGTTTTTAAGTCCGTTTCCTGAAATCACCCGTGTTGAATTCGAGTTGACCGTAAACCCCTCGGCAACGCGGCGCCCTCCTCACCGATCGGACCCCGTAAGCATCCTCATCGGGGTAGAAGCCTCCTCAGGAGCCCCCTTTCGTCGACTTTCAGCCCGTACCTGCGCCTGAAGTAATCGCACACCACGCGCACGTCCCTCTTGATCAGATCCTCCGCCGAGGGGTGGTCCACCTCGACCCAATGCGTCCAATCTATGAGAAGAACGTCCCCCTCGTCGGTGACCACCACGTTGAACTGACTGAGGTCCCCGTGCACCACCCCTACCTCCAGCGCCATCTCGTAGGCATCCCAAATATCCTCGAACACCGCCTCCGGATCGTCCACGTCCCTCTCCGCGAGTTCCTTCCCGTGGAACCTCTTCATGACCAGAACGTGCCTGTCCTGTGCCACCGGTCTCGGCACCGGGACGCCTTCCGGGTACAGGTGGAGGAGGCCCTCGAACTCCCGTTCCGCCGTGAGCTTGTTCACGTAGAGCCACGAGATGTGACGCTTGTCCTTGACGTACTCCCTGTACCTCTTGATCTTGGTGAGGCTCGTTCGACCTATCCTGTTGAATTTGACCGCCAATTCCACGCCGGTGGGTGATATGCCGAGTCTGACGTCGGATTCTTTCCCGACGCCGAACTCCGGCCCCATCCCCTCGAGCACGCCGAGGTCCGTCAGGGTTTTGAGGGCCAAAGCGTCGTAACCCTCGGGCCTGAGCTGGTACCCGAGGTACCCCACCTCCTGCCTCCTCGTTCTGATGATCATGTCCCATCTGTCCAACCTCGTCAGCCTGTATCCCAGCTCCTTCTCGTCCATCCCTGTCCTGTCCAGGAGCCAGTCGAAGGGGACCCACTCGTGCGTCCTCATACCGTCCTCTATCGCCCTCAACACCTTGAAGTCCTCCGTCTCCATCGTAGGTAAGACCTTGATCACGTTCTCCACCATCACCATAAGCCCGTACTCCCGCGGACGGGGTGTGGGTGCGATGGCTCCCGTACCGAAGTGCAGGACGCTGGACTTCTTCGTATCTTCGACCCCATCCAGGTCCAGGGGTAAGGGCAGGGAGGACGTGTCTGAGGAGACGCCACGGGAGACCGAGGAGGAGCGTGAGAAGGACGTGGAGAGGAAGGGAGAGGTCTTCGAGGTGGAGGTCACGGAGGACGGGAAGGACGTTTACTACAGGTCCCTGGCCGAGGCCTTCGAGAGGTTGGAGAAGGTGTCTTCCAGGCGCACCAAGATCAACCTCATAGCCCAGTTCCTCAGGCAGTGCCCGCCCGAGGTCGTCGACAAGGTGGCCGTGTACTTCTCGAACCAGGTTTTCCCGGGTTGGGACCCGAGGGAACTCGGCATAGGTACCAAGCTCATGCGGAAGATCATCGCCAAGACCGCCGGGGTCCCCGAGTCGGAGGTCGAGAGGCTGTTCAAGGAACTGGGCGATCTCGGGTTGGCCGCCGAGAGGTTACTGTCGAAGCGGAGGACGGCCACCCTCACCGGGTATCAACCGCTCAAGGTGGGGGCGGATGTTCACGCCACCTTCGAGAGGATCGCGGAGACCGAAGGAGAGGGAGCGATGAAGAGGAAGATGCGTCTCATGATGGGTCTGCTGGCCAGGGCCGAGCCCAAGGAGGCGCGGTACCTCGTTAGGCAGGTGCTCGAGGAACTCAGGACAGGTGTCAGGGAGAACACCGTTGAGGAGGCGATAGCCCAGGCGTTCGGCGTGAGCAAGGAACTCGTCGAACGCGCGCACATGCTGTCCAACGACATCGGTCTCGTCGCCAAGGTTGCCATGACCGAGGGTGAGGAAGGCCTGAGGAAGATCGATCTGAAGCCGATGAGGCCCGTGAAGCCGATGTTGGCGCAGGCGGCGAGGAACGTGAAGGAGGCGCTCGCCGAGGTCGGCGGCGTCGGGGCCGTGGAACCGAAGCTCGACGGGGCCAGGGTTCAGATCCATTGCGACGGCGAGGAGATCCGCGTGTTCACGAGGAGGATCGAGGACATAACGCACGCGCTGCCCGACGTCGTGGAGGCCGTGAGGGACTGCGTCAAGGCGGAGGACTACATACTGGAGGGTGAAGCAGTCGCGATAAACCCAGAAACCGGTAAACCTAGACCGTTTCAGGAGCTCCTACACAGGATCAAGAGGAAGTACGACATCGACAAGGTCAGGAAGGAGATCCCGGTGGAGTTGCACCTGTTCGACTGCCTGTACGTGAACGGTGAGTCGCTGGTGGACGAGCCGTTCAAGAGGAGGAGAAAGGCCCTGGAGGAGATAGTCGAGGAAAGGAAGGGTGAGGTCGAGGTCGTCGAGCAGATAGTGACGGGTGATCCGGAGGAGGCCGCGGAGATGTTCCACAAGGCCTTGGAGGAGGGCCACGAGGGTGTAATGGTGAAGGATCTGGACGCGAACTACACGCCGGGTATTCGAGGGAAGAAGATGCTGAAGGTGAAGCCCGTCCTGGAGACCCTGGACTGTGTCGTCGTCGGTGGTGTTTGGGGTAAGGGCAAGCGCCGAGGTTTGATCAGCTCCTACCTGTTGGCGGTTTGGGACGAGAACAAGGAGAAGTTGCTGACCGTTGGTAAGGTGGGGACGGGGATGGACGATGAAACCTTGGAGCGCCTCACCAGGATGTTCGAGGATCTCATAATCGAGGAGGAGGGTAGGAAGGTCAAGTTCAAGCCCGAGGTCGTGTTCGAGGTCGAGTTCGAAGACATCCAAAAGAGCCCGAAGTACTCGTCCGGGTTCGCCCTCAGGTTCCCGAGGCTGGTCAGGGTGAGAGAGGACCTGGGGCCGGAGGATGCGGACACCATAGAGAAGGTCAGGAGGATCTACGAGGAGATACTCAAAAAGCACTCCTAACGGCCAGGAAAAGCGCTAGAGCGTGCGCCAACGGTTCCGTAAGTTTCCAGAACGGGAACCACTGCGTCTCGACCGTCCACGTCGTCGGAGGTGGGACCGTTATCACGTACCCGTGCTGGTAAGCCCACCCTTCGACCGGTGCGGCCGAATCCCCCACCTTCCCCAGCGTGGGGTCGACGGTTACCCACCTCCCATCGATCCAGACCTGGACCTGAGCGTGAAGTATCAGGAGCTCGGCGCCGCCGGAGGTACGTTCGGGTTTCTCCCCGGACGGTAGTATGAGCAAGAACCTAGTGGGTATACCGTATTTCCTGCAGAAGTACGAGAACATGTACGCCGCGGTCCCGCAGGCTCCGAACCACTCCCCCTCCCTTTCCGCCTGTTTCACCTTCCTTTCGAGAACGCTCGGCGTGTACTCCATGGGTTCGGCCCCGATGTCGTACACCATCGTCCTCGATACGAACCTAGCGAGATCCCTGACGGCTCTCTCCTCGCTGATCCCTCTCGGGAGCCTCGGCGGGGACGGTCCGTTGAGTAGAGGGAACTCGAACACTTTCACGAACACGAAGGGAGGGTAGTAGAAGGTGGTGACGTCCGCCATGTCCACGTAAGGGGCCATGGATTGGGGCAGCGGCTTCCATCCCATGGCCGCCCTGACGCTGTTGGCGTACCTGAGGGCGGAGGAGGCCTCGGTCTGTTCTACGAGGATCAACCCTACCACGGAGACGGAGATCATCACCAGAGGTATCACGGCCTCAGTAGGCCTCCGGTTCGACGTGCTCAAGCTCCACCTCTACCTCCATCCTCCTGCCTACGCCCTTGTTCTCGTACCTCACCACGCGTCCCACGCCCAGGGTTTTCAACCTGACCCTGGCGGCCGTGGTCTCACGCTCGTACCTCTCCCCACCCGACGAGGCCACGAGCACCTCTCTAACCACTTCCACCTCGGTTACCTCGGCGATCACTCCTAAGGTACCCTCCCTTACCTCCCTCTTCCCCGTTGAGGTAACGAATAGAACATCACCGGGCCTCGTTCTCAGGATCCCGTCCAGGTTGTTGGCGCTCCGCACGATCATCTCCGTGCCGCCCAGCCCCAAGAGCTCCTCAACTACCCTCGGAGAAACCCCCGTCACGGCCGGGATCACGGTGACATCCCCTCCGTTCAGACGAACATCCTCTCCTCCGTGGATTCCTCGATCTCCTGCTCACGCTTCATCCTCTCCATCGCCTCCTGGACGCTTTTAGCGATCTTGTCGGCCTCCTCCTCCAGCGCCGAGACGTCCACCTCCACGCCGATGGCCTCCTTGAGGACCTCCAGGACCCTAGCGGCCGCCCTCGGATCGGGGTACATCCCGGGTGTCTCGACGAGTAGACAGGCCGCTTCCAACCCCCTGACGTCGCTTTCCAGGAGCAGCGGACCGCTGACCCCGGTTATCGTCCCCTTTTCCAGCGGTTCCGCGAGGTCTTCGAAAGGCTCGGCCGCCTCCTTCGATGTGGCGACGTAGTACACCTCGGGTTCCCCTTCCAGATCCGGTTTCCTTATCCCGGCGATGCAAATGACCTCCTCCACTCCCATCTCGACGGCCAGATCCGCTATCTTCTCCGGGATCGATCTGACCACCTTGGGTCTCATCTCGGGGAACTCGGCGTAAAAGAGGGCGAGGTCATCGGCCACGTAAACGCCGGCGGAAGGGTAGGGTTTGCCCTCGTGCACCACGGCGGCCAGCGGCACGTCCTCGACCTTCAGCATGAAGGCCGGCTCGGCGTCCTTCTCCCTGATGAGGTGCCTCACCGCTATCACGCCTACCATGCCTATCCCCGGGTACCCCTCGATCAAGTAGGTACACTCGGGAACATCCTCCACCATCTGAACCAGTTCCACGGGAGCCAAGCGCGACACCCCCGATCACCCTGAGATCGATGCTTAATCAGGGCTCGGGTCGCTCAGAACACGACCTCTTTCGCCGCCTCCTCCAACCGCTTCTGAATCCACGTGATCACGTCCTGACCGTTCCCCAACACCCCGATCGAATTCACCCCGCCCTTCAACTCCTCCATGACCAGGTTCGGGACCTCCTCGGGATCCGCGACGCCCTCGACCGTGAGACCAGCCCGCTCCATCTCCCGAACAACGTCATCGATGGTCTCCCTCGATAAGCCGGGGAACACGTACACTCGCTCCACGCCGTGTCTCGCCAGGATACGACCCACTCCCTCCACCCGGAACCATTCACCGGGTCGGGGGGTGCCCCAAAACACCACCTCGAGCGGGCCGAAGTCCCGGAGGACGGACTCCAAGGCTGAGGGGTTGTCGGTCTTCCCCACGACCACCCTCCCGTCGTCGAGGATCAGTTCCACCACCCTACCGTCCGCCGGACGGAAACCCTCGAGGACATCGACCAGTTCATCGGGGTCCCTTCCGGTCACCTCGCAGGAAACCGCGACGGCCGCCTTGGCGTTCCATCTGTAAACGCGCGACTTGAACGGAGGGTCTATCTCCAGGCGGTCGTAGCACACCTTCCTCACGTCGACCATGTTCGCGACCTTCGCGTCGGGGTCGGCGTCGCAGCGGAGCACGGCTACGTCCGCGACGTTGAGAAACTCGGCGGCCGATTCGATCAGATTCTCCAGGGAACCGTGGTGATCCATGTGGTCGAGACCGACGTTGGTCAGCGCCGCTACGGTCGGCTTGGGGCCTCTCTCCACGAAGTATCCGAGGGTCATGTCGCAGACTTCACACACAACCACCTCGGGTGAGGTGGCCTCGGCCAGGACGTAGAGGGTTGCGTACCCGTCGAACCCTCCCCCGGCGTTTCCTCCCACCTCGTGTTCCACGTTCAACTCCTCGAGGATGTACGACGTCATGAGGACCGTGGTGGTCTTACCGTTGGTACCCGTGATGGCGATGAAGTCGGAATCGTCGGGCCATGTGATCACGTCCTCGAGTAGAGGGACCCCGGCTTTTTCGACGGCCTTGAACGCGGGGGAGTCACGGGGAGCGGAGGGTGAGACGTACGCCACGTCGGTCTCGGCTATGGCGTCCGGGTCGTGACGCCCCAGGTCTATCTTCACGTTATCGAGGTTCTCGAGGTCCGAGACGTCGAGATCTTTCCTGAGATCGGAGGCGTACACCTTGAACCCCATCTCGGCGAGCCTGAGGGCGCATGTTTTCCCCTCGACACCGAGTCCCAGGATGGAGATGGAGTCGAAGGGAACGGCATCGACCACGTTCAAGTCATCGTCCCCGGTCGTCTATCGTTATGGTTTTCATAACGATTCTCGGTTTGGCGGACCCGCCGGGATTTGAACCCGGGACCACGGGGTCCGAAGCCCCGCGCTCTGTCCAGGCTGAGCTGCGGGCCCCTCTTCCGGTCGCCGTCGGTCTTCCACCGGACTTATAAAGGTTGTCTGAGCCTACCCCCCCGTCCGGTCCTCCGGCTCTCCGCCGTTCGTCGCCGTCCCCGTTATCGAAGACATGCGAGCCACTTCTATACTGACTTCATCCATACCCATCTCCTTCATGAAGTCGTACACCGTCTCCTTTATCTCTTCTTCATCTGCATCATCTTCTAGAATCATTCTGACATTACCCTCAAGCTTGAATACGGTGATTCCATAACCTTTTAGAACCCTAGATATACGCTCTCTTATATCACTCTCTATCCCCATAAACTCCTCCAGTATAGCCTCCACAAAGGACTCATCCGGCTCCTCTATTCCATACTTTTTCAGTAACTCTTCTCTGTCACTAGCTTCCATCGATTCAAGTTCTTCTTTTATTTCTTCAACGCGCTCTTTAGTGAAGTCCCTAGAGCCTATCATTTCAAATTTTTCATCGGCTACATCCTCAACACGTATTTCTTCTTCGACAGTTTCTACTTCAACTTCCTCCTTAACCTCAGGAATTTCTATCTCTTCCACCTCTTCCATCTCCTCAATTTCCTCAGGAATTTCAACTCCAAACACTTCGGTTAACGGTAAGGGCTCATCGATTACACTGACATCGTTGTACTCTACTAGCATGTCTATATCTTCCTCGTCTCCCTCCAGAGCGTCAACGACGACGGATATCTCACCGTTCTCCAGCGATTCCAGCAGTGACTCCACCTTGGGCAGCGCGTCCTCGTTCTGTAGTCTCTCCCCCGTCTGAACGTTCTCTATCTCCAAGCAGATAACCGAGCCTCCCTTGACGACCACGAAAACGTCGTGGAGGGTCCCTTCTATCTTACCCGTGATCCTGATAACCCCATGCCACTGCGGAGGTAGCTCGCGGAGTATCGAGTGTAGGTCCTCGAGGGACTCCACGTACTCGTTCTCCACCACGGGTTCCAACGTCTTGGGAAGTATCAAGAGTCAGCACGACCCCGGGGATGCGTGTATGGAGGTGAGGGTACCTCTCAAGGTGATACTCTCGGGTGAGCACGCCGTGGTGTACGGCCACCCCGCGGTGGCCGCGGCCGTGGACATGTGGACCGAGGTCAGCGCGGAGCCTCACGACACCACCGTGATTTCAACCCGTTATTTCGGTTTCGAAGCCGGTATACGCGTGAAAAGGACCGAAGATGGTCGGTGGACGGTGGCTTCCGAGGATCTCCTCGACGAGTTCTCCTACCTCGTCGAAGCCGTGAAAGAGGCCGAGCGGATGGGGGCCGATCCCGACGCCAAGATCGAGATAAGATGCGAGGGTCCACCGGGCAGCGGTCTAGGCACGTCCGCCTCGGTGATCTGCGGTATCTTGGTGGCCTTGCTGGGGCTATCCGGCGTGGAACCGGATCGGGACGAGATCAGGAGGGCCGTGAGGAACGTGGAGAAGAGGGTCCAAGGGAGGGCGAGCTGGACCGACGCGACGGTCGTAACCCTTGGAGGCGTGGTGAAGGTGAAGGGGGACGACGTCGAAAGGCTGGGAGAGGGGATCCCGGGTCACGTCCTGGTGTGTTACTCCGGGACACCCGGACCCACCGCTCGGGCTCTCAGGTTGGTCGAGAGGCTGAGGGAAGAGATCCCGGCGATCGTGGACGGTGTGATGGAGGAGATAGGGAACGTCGCGGAGGGTGTGTCGGAGGCCGTGATCGAAGGGGACGCGTCCAAGATGGGCTCGCTGATGAACGTGAATCACGGGCTGCTCTCGGCGCTGGGGGTGAGCACGAGGGAACTCGACGAGATAGTCAACGTCGCCAGGAACTGCGGCGCCCTAGGGGCCAAGGTCACAGGGGCGGGCACGGGGGGTTGTGCTATCGCCCTGTTCGAGGATCGAGAGACCGCCGAGAGGTGTGCAGCGACCCTCGAAGCCATAGGTTACGAGGCCTGGGTTGTCAGGACCGTTTCCGACGGATATCGTACCTAGGGCTGGGGAGTTTGAGGGCCAGCGCCTTGAGCCTCTTCGCGACCACCTCCGCCAGCATGGTCCCGACGACCTTCACGGCGTCCAGCCCGTTCCTCCTCAACATCCTTATCAAGTACCTAGGACGCACGTAAAACTCTATCATAGCTCTTTTTTGGTATTTTTTCACTTCCTCAGGAGTAAGTTCAGTCGTTCTTATCACAGGATCCATCAGCGTAAATTTATCCCATGATTTCTCCTCTATGAGCCCCTCTTTCTCAGCCCTTTCGTAAAATCTAGTGCCAGGATACGGGGTAGCTACCGACACTATCGCATAGTCAGGATCAAGCTCTTTGAGGAACTTAATCGTCCTCTTAGCACTCTCATGCGTTTCCCCCGGTAGCCCCACCACGGCCGACGCTACGGTAATTATCCCTATATCTTTGCACATCTCGAAAACCCTCTTAGTTTGCTCCACTGTAAAACCTTTGTTTACGTTATCAAGTATCTCCTGACTGCCGGATTCAACACCAAAAAACAGAGTTGAACACCCGGCTTCTTTCATCAATTCTAAAAGTTCCCTATCAACGGTATCCACCCTAGCGGAGCATCCCCAAGTTATGTCGACACCGGATTCTATCAGTAAACGGCATATTTTCTCGACCCTTCTTCTATCGTAGGTGAACGTGTCGTCCACGAACGCGATGATATCCGAGCCGTATCGCTCGTGTACGTGAAGCATCTCGGCGACGACACGCTCGGCGGAGTGTGCCCTTAACCTGTGGCCGTGGAGCGCCGCGGAGGCGCAGAACTCACACCTCATGGGACACCCTCGGCTCGATACTATGGTCGTGGCGGAGGTGCGGGATCCGAAGAACGTGTACCTGTCCATGGGCAGGAGGTGCCTGGCGGGGAACGGGAGCGTGTCCAGGTCCTGGATCAGGGGCCTATCGGGGTTCCGCACGGGTCTGCCGTCCTCGTCACGGTACGTGATCCCGAGGATCTCCCCTAGTTCCTCATCCCCATCCACCACGGATCTCGCCAAGTCCAGGACCGTGTACTCGCCCTCGCGCCTGACGACGACGTCCACGGCGTCGCACTCCATCAGACACTCCTTGTCCATGAACGTTGGATGGTACCCTCCTAGACACACGAGCGCGTCCTCGACCTCCTGCTTGACGGCCCTGGCCGCCCTGTAGGCCTGTTTTATAATCGGGGTGGTGGCCGAGATCGAAACGATCGCGGGTTTCAACCTCCTCACTGTACGCCTGAACTCCTCGAGGCTCATCCCCAAGGCGGGGCAATCCAGTATCCTGACCGTGTAGCCCGCCTCCTCGAGCACGGCCGCTATGTAGGCCAGACCCAACGGGGGGGCCGTTATTCCCAGGAAACGCTGGTACTTCGTGGTAACGTCCGGTGGATTCACGAGGAGAACGTCCACCAATTCCCAAACCCCTCGATGGGGTGTCCGGGTTGCGGGACGTGTGGGATCTGGTGTTGGGGGGAGTCGGGGGTCTCGGACCGGAAAAAGCTTCCCAACTCGTGGAGACGGTTGAGTCGACGGTGAAGAGGGTCCCGTTGGATGCGGGCGAGGCCAGGTGCGACGTTTACGTGTGGACCAGGAGCGAGTTCGACGTGCCCGCGAACGAGGTACTGGGTCGACCCGAGAGGGACACCAGGTACAGGTTCTCGTGCACCCTCAAGGCTACACCCGTGGGTAGGCGGATAACCAAGATCCGTGTAGACAGGAGCGAGGAGGGGGAGTCCAAAACCGTCGATAGGGTGACGGTTTCATCGGAGGCGCTGGTGGACGTGAGCGTGCCGGGGAGGCCCACGTCCGTCGAGGACGCTCTCGAGCGAGGGCTGAGCGGTCTGGCGGTCGATTTCGATCCGGAACCCGGCGACGCGAAACCCGTGGTAGAAAGGCTCATGAGACTCCTCGAGAAGGGTCCTTCGATGGAGGTCGAAGGGGTGGGCGCGAGAACGGATTGGGACGGTGAATTCGAGTACTGGGTCAGGTGGGAGGGGGAGTCGGTGGGTCTGTACGTCATCAGGCGCGTGCAGACCCTCTCCGGCAGGATATCCCTGTACGGGATAGCCGTGGAGGTGCCGATGGATTCACTTCAGAGGCACGAACAGTGAGCTCCTGGTGGCACCGATACCCGGGTCTCCGTGCTCCACTTTCTTCCTGGTCTTCGAGAACTCGCCCAGGTAATGGCCTATCATCTCGGGTTCTATCCTGACCTCCTTGAACTCCTTACCGTTGTAAACGGCTATCGTGAGCCCTACCATTTCCGGCAGGATTATCATATCCCTGCAGTGCGTCCTGATGACCGGCGGCTTCTTACCCCTCCTGAGGAGCCTCCTGGCGCGCCTGACCTTCTGGAGCAATTTCTTGTGTCGCGCCGGTAGACCGCGCTTCAGGGACCTCCTCTGCCTGGCTGGGAGCAGCTCTATGAACTCCTCTATCGGCATCTTCATGAGCTCGTCCAGCGTGTAGCCCCTATACCTGAACTCGGCCCACTCCTTGTCCCACCACTCCGGTATCTCCTTCTCCTCCGCCAAACGATCACCCCCGACCCGAAGGCACGGCCACGAACACGTTGTGCTTGTCCCTCACGACCCTAACCTCGGCCCTATCCCCCGGCTTTAACACGTTCGCTGAGTCGGCCACCGCGACGGCCCTCCCCGAAGCCACCCCTATCATCTCACCTCTCAGCCTCCCCTCGCAGACGATGTCGACTTCGACCACGTCGCCCTTACGGAACGGTTTGGGAAGGGGCCTCCTGGGCTCCGTGCCGAAGTGCTCGGGCCGGAGGACGAGCGGTTCGACGCCGGTTTCCCTCTCCAACTTCCTCAACCAAGCGTAGAACTCCTTCATGTCCACGACCTTACGCAGGAACTTGGGCCTCCTCCCGAACTTATACTCCAAGAAGTTCTGGATACCCAAAGCGGGCCACCGTTGCCCGCACCCCACGCGTACCGCCCAATCGATGAGTTCAACGATGTCCTCGTCGTTGAACCCGGGCAACCACAGTGGCGCCACCAACACGTCGGCTTCCGTGGAACCGGCGGCGTACTCGACGATCCCTTTGACGTGCTCGAGGTCGTAATCCCTACTCCCCGCCATCGCCCTGGCTTTCCTCTCGTCCAACGAGTTGACGCTCACGTTCAACCTGTCCAAGCCGGCCTCCGCGAGCTCCTCGACGGTCCTCTCGTCTAACGATAACGCGTTCGTCTGCATGGAAACGACCTTCACGTTGGGATGCTCCGACAACCCCTGCACGAGGTCCACGAGGAACGGGTAGAGGGCGGGTTCGCCCTGACCGTCGATGTGAGCCTCGAGACCTCCACCCTTGAACCCTGCCACCTCGTCGAAGACCTTGAGCAGGTACTCCGGGTCCACCACGAAGTCCCGCCACCTGGTCCTCGAGAACCTCCCCTCGTCGACGCTGCAGTAGATACAGTTGATGTTGCACCCGGAGATCGGTCTCACCTGGATGACGTTGGTCCCTCTATCTATGAGGCCGAACGCCGTGTGGCCCACCAACGGTATCCCCAGAGGCTCCGAGATGTAGATCATCCTCCTACCCGTGTGGATGTTCCTACCTCTCTCCCCGGCCAACCTGGATACCACGGAGGACGTCACCTCGAGAAGGAGGTCCCGAGGGACGGGGGCCAGGACGCGGGTTCCCTCGACGCTCACGTCAACGTGTCTCCTCACGGCCTTCGACAACACGGAGGACAGCATGGACTCGAACTCGCGCGTGTCGACGTCGACCTCGATGAGATCGTGTATCAGGAACCGGATCGAATCCGAGCGCACCTTCACCCGTATCCCTTCACCGAGTTCCTCCAAGGCGACGGCGCTGGCCTGCGAGGGACCCTTCACCCCTCATCCGCCCGGTGATGGAGAGACGTAGTACTTGGCCGCGAGCTCCTCCACGGCGTCCTTGAACGCGTTCACGGCGGCTTCGGTCTTCCTGAGTTGGTGAAAGGCGGCATTCAGTTTCGACTCGGCGGCCCCGGGATCCTTGAGGTCGTACACGGCGAACTTGGCGTCCTCTATAGCCGTCTTAAGCAACCTTAACTGTAACACGGCATTAGCTCTTATCCTGGCTATCCTGCGCAGTTCTTTAACAGGTATACTAGATGTTTCTCTTATAGCTTTTAACTTTTGATTCTCAGTCGCAAACGTGTACTGCAAGTCTTTATACTTCTTTTCTAAATAAGAAACCTTCTCCCCGTAGTCACCAAACAAGAGTACTTGAAAGTATTTAGAGTACAGTCCTAAACCACTCACTACCAACGTTAGAACCACCACTATAAACAGAAGCGACCCCACGTAAGAAACGACCGACCATGCCTTCTTGACGCGCTTGAGGACGTCTACCTCGGACACCCGGCTCACCCCAGGTCGATCTTTTCCACCACGGTGCCCCTCCACGTCGGGAACCTGCGCTCCAGGTAGGCCCTGAACCGGCAACCCGAGGCCTCCATGATGTCCTCGATCAGACCCTCGTCCGCCACGTCCGTCAGCACCAGCGGGTGCACGTGGATCCGGTTTCCGTCCACCTCTATATACTCCTCCGGTACTTCCAGCAGCTCCGTGAAGACACGGACGACTTCCTCGGGTCGCCCGTCGACGACCTCTATCACGCCTCGGACCAGCAGACCGTCGTCCTCGTCGACGACCTCGTAAGGTTCGGCCACGTTGAGGGCCGTTCTCTTAAGTCTATTCCTGAACTGAACGCTATCTTTAACACTTGAAGGACAGAAATTAAGCGATATATCTACACTATCGGAAATACTATCAAATACCTTCATAGCACACTCTCTACTTCCTTTAACAGCATCCGATAAGTCATCATCAACTCTTTGGAATCCTCTCTTAAGTAACTCATCCCTGTTGGATTCAGTGAACTCAAGCTCATTAACGTTGACGAAATCCAAACCTGCCTCGTCCGCTATCAAGATCACACGCTCCAGGGCCTTCTCTTCCCCGGGTATCGCCGGTGCCTCGAAACCGACGTCCACGTCCAAGGATGCAAGCGCCCGTGCGGCACCCCTGTCGGTGGAGGGATCGAAAGAGGGGTGAACCCTCACCTCATCCACGCCCGCCTTCACGAACTCCCTCAAGACTCCCTTTTCGACCGACTCGGCGGGCACGTAAACGTGGACGTGAAAATCGGGGCCGAACTCCTCCTTCAAGGCCTTCACGACGCGCCTAACCCTGTCAGGCACCTTGGTAGGATCACCCCCGGTGACGCTGGCGCCCTCCGCACTCATCCTCCTCGCCTCCTCCAGGACGTCACCCAAGGTTCTCACCGGTCTCTCGTTGGCGTAAACGACGTCCCTACCCTTCCTGTCCTTGGATATCGGACAGTACCAGCAATCCCTATCGCAGAGCCCCGTCGCGAAGAAAACCAGCTTGGCGCCCTTGACGCACAGTTTGCACCCTTTTGGGAACTCACCCCGGACGACGTTCCCCGACTTCAACTCCCTGAAGCCTTCAGGCAGCCTTCTATCAGCCTCGAAACCCGCTTCACCCCCACCGCCGATATCAGCGTCCCGGCCCTCGGACCTCGGTCCTTCCCTATCACCACACGGTAGAACGTGGCGAAGGCATCCTGAGGGCGCATCCCGACGGCTCGAGCGGCCTCGAACACGGCCTTTTGAAGACGGCCTGGATCCGTCTCATCCACGCCTTTCAACCTCTCCAGGAGCGCACGCAGGAATTCGATTTCATCCTCCGACAGCTCGATCTCGGGTGGTTCCTCCCTCACCTCGAATTTGACGTCTTCGGGCGCGTACCTCCTCACCCACGCCGCCGCCTTCTCGAGCCTCGTCCACAGCCAATCCCTGGCGAACCCGGAGGGTTCCTCCTCGAGGTGACCCGCCCTTCGCATGACGTCGACGGCTGCCTCGAACCTCTCCTCGTCGAGGCCGTCGACGGCCCCCACGACCTGGACGACCACGGCGCAGAACCTGAACGGCACGTGAGGGGGACATTCCGGAGGCACACCGTCGACCCTGGATAACTCGTACACGACCTTCTCCCGATGGGACGCGTCCCCGGAGAAGTACCTCCTCTCGAGGGCGTCGTACTCGTCCACGGCGTTCAGGAGGCCGAAGACCATGTCGAGGTCCAGGTGCTTGAGGGGCTTACCCTTGAGGACCAGAAACCTCAGCACTTCCTCATGACAGACCTCCGCCCAGTCGGACAACGTCACGTAGTAACCCTTGGACGACGACATGGCTTTACCGTTCAGCGTGATCCACTCGTACGGGACCGGGACCGGCGCCGGGAACCCGTGCAACTCCTCCACGAGCACCGATCCGACGTCGTAGGAACCACCCTCCACGTAATGGTCCTTGCCGAAAGGCTCGCAAGCGACCCCGAGATAGGCCCACCTCGTGGGCCACTCGACCTTCCAACCCAGCTTCCCCGGGGGCACCTCCAGCCCGTTCACCTCCACGGGCTCCCGCAGGTCGATCTCACCCTCGTGCCCGCACCCGCGGAGGACGGCATCTCCTATCTCGTGTTCACCCTCGCACCTGTACACCACCTTCCACCCGTCGACGTCGACCACCCGCGTGGTGGCGATGCGACCGCACTCCTCGCACACGGGCATGTAGATCCTCGAGGTCTCGAGACCGAACCTCGAGAACACCTCCTCCACGACGCCTCCCCGTTTCCAATCCTCCAAGACCTTCCTCACCATCTCGGCGAACCCTCGATCCATGTACAGCTCCGCCGAGGATACCCACTCCACGTCGACACCGAATCCCTCCAACTCCTCGACGAACCTCGAGGCCCACACGTCGGAGAACGGCTCCCCGTCGAGAGGGATCCCCTTGTACGGGACGCCGAGCATATCCTCGTCCAGGACGTCTTCGAGATCCCTGGGTATCCTCCTCAGGGGATCCACGTCGTCGGACACCCACACCAGCCTCACGTCGTGTCCCCTGTCCTCCAACACCCTGGCCACGGCGTCCGCGGTGAACACGTCCCTAGCGTTACCGACGTGCAGCCTGCCCGAGGTGGAGGCGCCCGACGCCACCACGATCTCGTCCGGTAGCTCGTCCCGGTGTTCCTCGACGTGCCGTTCCACCTCGTCCGCCTTCACCTCGCTCCAGTGGGGCTTCGACAACGGCCGCACCACCCATCGTTAAAGGGATCGTAACGTTACGACGGCGAGGGCGTTCAGAGGAGACCCATCCTCGCCCTCTCCAGGTTCCACTCCGCCTTCGCGGCCTTCGGATGGTCCTTGTCGACCTCTATCTCGCCACCGCACACCGCGCACTTCAGCCTGAGATGCTTGTAACGCCTGCCGCAGTCGGAACACACGTACGGACCCTCGTCCTTCGGCAGCTCCATCTCCGTAGCGACCTCCTCCGCGAGCTCCTCGCCCTTCTCCGTCAGCCTCCTGCCCTCCATGTGTTCGAACTCGACGAGACCCTTCTCCTCCAACGCGTTGAGCGCCCGGGATACCTTCGTCTTATCCATGTGGACCACCGGGGCCAGCTTCTTGACGCCGGCCGGACCCCCGTCGAACACCTCGTAGAGCGCCAGGAGCACGAGCTTCTCCCTGTACGTCAGGTCTTCCACGCTCACCACCTTACCCTCACCCCCAGCGGGCGCGCCCCGACGACGCTAACGAATTTTCCCCGACAACCACTCCATGACCACGGACCTAACCTCGCCCCTCTCCGGCGGCTCTACCCTCGATCCCGGTTCCACGTCCCCCGGGTCGCCACAGAACATACCCTCGCTAACGACACCCGAGAACTCCCTCGGTGGGAGCAGAGCCAACGCCATCACGTCACCTTCCGACACGTCCTCGAGGTTGGTGACCACCGTCCTCTTACCGAACTCCCCCGCGTCGACCACGGTCACCTTCAACCCGTCCGCGCTTGGATGATCCCGAACGTCCACCACCCTTACGGCCACGCACGGGACGGCATCCGCCTCGTCCTCCACGTCCTCGGACAGGAAAGACCCCAACAACCCCTCGAGGTACTCCGCCAGCCACCTCAACTCCGGTTCCTCGACGCCTTCGAGAAGCTCCAACAACCTCTCTGCCTCCGGTCTAAGACCCTCGACAGCGTCATCCGGCGGCATGTAGGAGTACCTCACGGACTGAACCTTGGACTCCAACGCCTCGAGGGCCTCCACCAACGCCTTCCTGTTCACGTCGCTGTAAGCACCGGACGCCGCCCTCTCCTTCACGTGATCCAGGTACGCCAACAACAACCCTATCCTAGGATCCTCCGGGTCCAGGTAACCGGCCAAGGCATCAAACCCCCAAACCGGATAACTTCTCGGCCGCCTTTGGGTTCCGACGCGACAGCTCGCGCAACAGTTCGGCGGTAGGGGTCCCCGGCCTACCCTCGACTTTAACGTGCACCCCCTTCACACCCACCTTCTCCCTCCTCGTCAACGCCCTGACCCTCTCGTGAACGAGATCCACGCTGATCCCCAACCTGTGCGCGACCTCACCCTCCCTACCCAGGATCGAGAACTCCACGTGCCCCCACGGTCTCGGGTCTATGAAACGGAGACGCTTGTCCACCCCGGGAACCCGCTCGTCCCTCTCCAAACCGGACGCGTCCAACTTGCCCGAGAAATCGAAGAACTCCAGCTCCCTATCCGAAGGCCCGGTCACGGGGAACGTGACCTCCACGTCCCCCTCCAGGGCCACCTTGACCCTCACACAATCCTTGGGCGTGGGGAGGACCGCGGTAACCTTTAACGGTTCGAAGGGGACCGTGTCCACGAACGCGTCTATCACGTACGTCGAGACGACGCTCGGGACGAACACGTCCACGTCGCTATCCTCCTTCACGTCACCCCGGGCCACGCTCCCGTGAACCCAGGCCTCAACGACACCCACGTCCCGCAACGCGTCCAGGACCGTCAAGGCCCTCTCACGGAGCTCACCCAACAACCTCCACCTATCCTCGTCGTAACGAACCTCCCGCACAGGGGTTCCCCCGATCCATGAAGTGGTACGTGATCGTATGCCTGGTCGTGGCCGCGTACCTGGCGTCCGTCCCGTTACTCAAGAGGATCGGGTTCAGGTTCAAGTACGGGATCCTGTACGCCTACACCCGAAGGACCGAATTCGTGGACGAACTCACCCGTGGATGGGTAGGGAAACTCCTGAAGCCCGTCGTGAAGGCCTCCCCCGTCGTAGCCCTCGCCGGCATAGGGTTGGCCGCCTACTCCCTCATCCACGGAGCGACCTCGAACCACCCCGGGGCCACACCGCTGCTCCCCGGTGTCACCCTACCCCTGATCTCCGGGGCTATCGCCGTCGGTCTCACCGTCGCCGTCCACGAGCTGGGCCACGCGATCGCCGCACGGTTCCACGGCATAGGCGTCAAGAGAATCGGCGTCTTCCTGGCCGTCGTGATACCCGGGGCCTTCGTGGAACCCGAGGAGGAATCCTTCAACCGAGCCCCCCTAAGGGCGAAACTCGAGGTCCTGAGCTCGGGCCCCGCCTTCAACGTGGTCACCGCCCTCCTAACCGCCGCCCTGGTCGACGCCATCATGTTCTCTCAACCCTACCTAAGCCCGGGAGTCGTGGTCATAAAGCCCATAATCAAAGGCGTTCCGTTACACCACGGTGACATCATCACAGCCGTTAACGGACACCCAATAAGAGACATACATGACTTGAAATCAACCGTCAACAAGCTTAAACCAGGTTCCGTAGTGCCCGTGAAAACGGAGAGGGGAACGGTTTGGGTTAGGATACATGAAAGAGGCGGATCAAAATTAATAGGTATATTGGTAACTAACAGGTATTACAACCTCTCAGTTACTTATGTCGTCCAGCAAGTGTTATCGTTCTTGCAACTATTGGGCGTAATTTCGCTAGGAATAGGAATAGCTAATTTACTACCAATAATTCCACTCGATGGAGGAAGAATATTGAAAGAAATGCTGGAAAGGGTGATAGAACCCAGGATAGCTAAGAACGTAACTCACGCCGTATCCATAGTATTTATAGTGCTTCTTATATCCAATCTTGGGGTTTGGGCTCATGGTTAAAGCGTATTTTCACCCGCTAGGGAAGTTACTATCTAAGGATAAAAATGGTTACGTAGTGGAGAAAGTTCTGGAATCAATTCTAATGAAATGTTTTGATGATAATTACTCGATAGAGCATATGGAGGCGTTGCTTAATATGGGAGAAGATGAGTATAACGAGTTTAAAGAGAACTTGTATAAAGTGTTTAAAGTTGTGCAAGAAGCCATGAAAGTACAATCCGAAATTGAAAAGATAAGGGAGGAATTAAGCAAACCAAATTTGGAGGTCAGTGGTAAAGAAAGTGAACTTGAAGAGTTAAAATATGAGTATGAACAATTGAAACATAAGTCGGTCAACGAACTTATTAATGCCGTAGAAAAGGTCACGGGGATGGAGTGGCCGGAACCTGACGAATCTTTGTTTGACGACCTCGTTGAGGTGGTTAGACGTACAGATAAAGATTAGTTAACGAATAGAACATAGCCTTTCCATATAATCTTTTTACCATGTCATCAACAAGGTTTTTGAACGATTTGACTTTTGTAACATCGAATATTAGCATCTTGTAATTATTATTCTCTTTTACGTACACTTTTACGTATTTCCAGCACTTTCCATAGTTGTAGTATGTGCACAAAGCTCCCAACGTCATTTTAAGGAACGGTATGGTTAAAGCTAACCAGATTAGAGGTACTATTTGCCCTTTCCTCCCGGATATTGTACATATCAAAGAACATATTATTACTCCGTTTATGTCGGGAAGTGAGAATACACCTCCATCCACCACCGAAAATGACATCAATGATAATCCTATTAAAAACCTGGGATCTGATGTCGTAGGAACCAAAATTATCGCCGTTAGTACCACTAGTAGCTCCACTATTATTAGTGATTTTGGATACAGGTGTACGAATAGAATCCCTGAGTGGAGCCTGTAAACTTCTTGGGTTATATGAGATAGTACCATCGATAACGCCGTTTTGCCAACATGTGTGTGGAATGTTGAATCTCCATTCAGTATTCCATGATCATACAGGAAAACTTCCGACCATATTGGAAGTCCTATACAGTGTATACAAATGACGTGAATAATGTTTGACAACGAGGATAAAATGAATATTATTATGCATAGTTTAACTGGATCTATTGATTTACTGGCGGATTGTTGGTTTATTATCCAATAAGTGAATAGCTGAAAACCCAACAAGAACAGGAAGAACGAGACCTTCGGGACGCTGTTACCCTCCAGGAGGTACTGGAAGGCGTACACGTGGCTCGCTCCAGATTCGAACAGCGCCACCGCGGCGATCATGAGTAAGGGGCCCAATACCGGCGGTATCTTGTCACAGGATACCATACCACCATCCCGAGGCCAGGGCGACGGCTATCGGGATGGTCAGGTTGTCGTTCGGTGTCGGGAGGCTCTCGACGGTCATCCCGACGGCGGAGCAGAACGTTGACGCCGCGAGATCGCCGGTGATCAGCGCCGACGCCAGGCTCGCCGCCACGAACCCCGAGAGGCTACCCTCGACGGTCTTCCTGGGTGAGTACGGTATCCGCGTCGTCCCGAACCTCGTTCCGACTATCGTCGACACACTGTCCCCTACAGATAGCACCGTTATGACTATATCCATGCATTTAACATTCAATGTTATAGCTCCAGCTATCATTACTCCTATAATAAAGTAAATCGTACCTTGACCCGGTAGTTTCTCCATTTCCTCAGGCCGTTCAAACTTTTCTACCAACTCTGAAGCTATAGGGACGTTCCTACCACACTTCAATGCATACGCCGCTACTAAGCCAAGTACTGATAGTATTCCCATCAATATTTCGAATCCTATTATGCCGAACAAGTGCAACGGTATTAGGAACGATAATCCCACCGTCATATGTATTATCTGCCTTCCTATCTCCCTTTCTTCACAACATCTTCTCAATAATTTTTGCAGCTCTGTATGCCCCCTTCCCGTCGGCGAGCTTGTAGTGTGGTACATTCATATTCATCGCTTTTTCTATCGCGTTTTTCATGCTAACATAATTAATATTCTCCGGATCTAATCGCACACCTATGCCCCTATTTTCAACTCTTTCGGCGTTAACTTGCTGCTCTGGATGGTCAGGAATAGGAATAACAACCATGGGTTTTCTCAAACACATACATTCGGATATAGTCGTATGTCCAGCATGTGATATGACCAGCTTTGATACTTTTATTAATTCTATTAAGTCATGAACATAATCAAATTTTATCCCATATTCCACGGGAATATTGTGCTTAGTAACCACTACTGGGAACAGATCTTTCCCAAAGCTGTTACTTACTATGTCAACTACCAAAGATACTATATCCCTAACCATCAATTTTGAGCCTCCGGTGGTTACCAAAACTATATCCTTATCATCAGGTAGTCCATATTTTTCAATTATATAGTCATCGCTTGGAATTTCATTAATTCTCTTCTTAAGAATAGGTCCTACCCATATTATATTGTAATTATCATGATCCGGTAAAACGTATGTATCATCTTTAACGTCAGGGATGATAACACAGTCCGTAAGGGATAGTACGTACTTATACATGGAATTGAAAATTCGTAGTGCATAATTAATTTTAGGAAACAACAACATATTAGTGATGAAAACGTTAGGGATATTCAGCTTGTTGGATGATATAATCGACTGTATTTGACAATCGGAAACGGTAACGTTATACCCAGATTCTCTGAATATTCTTTTATCCACTTCTATTCCCGCATAAAACTTAATTAACATGTCAAAGGAGTTCTTAATGACCTTCCTTATGTTAATAGTTCCGGATTCTTCGAAAATTTTAAATTTTGGAGATTCGTACACTTTTTTGTCCGGGAATTCGTTCATAATTATATATTTCGGTAGGCCGAAGCTACTGAATACTAAATCAACTCCTATATCCGTTAATTCCCTGGCAATTCCAATACTTCTATACACGTGTCCAAGACCGACTCCAAATATTGACATATATACTTTTCCACTCAACTTTACATCCCCGAAGCTACCCCTATTGCCGCTGATATAAATATAACACACGCGAAGGTTAATGGTAGAGTCTTCCTTGTTATTTCCCATATAGCGTCTGTTACATAAGATAATACCTGATAGCTGCCAGGCCCTGTTACCTTTATATTTATGAAATCTTCAACAAATATGGCCTTGCATTTTTCGACGCTTTCCATGGCCTTCTTAACGACATCTTTAGTGGTTTCTCCCAACTTTTTCAATTCGTTTTTTGATATCTTCCATCCAAGTGGATTGTAGCCTCTAATGTTAACTTCGTGGGAGTCAGTGGTACATACTATTACGTCACATCCGAATTCCTTTGATATTTCCTTTTCTATGTATTCTCTAACGCGTTTTTCTATGTTGTTCGCATCATATACTACGTAGCAAAAGTCCCCTACTCCGACCTTAAAGTACGCCACTGAGACGCCTCCTTTGCCTACTCCGGAAACGTCGATTTCATCGTTACTGAATCCTACGTTTATGTAATATTTTTCAGAGCAGCTGACTGACTCTATGCATTTTATCGCGTCTTTATACAGTTTCCAGTGGTCTTTTGTCAGGGGGTATACCCTTCCTTTGTCGGGATCTCCAAAAGAATTATGCGCGTCTATAACCCATCCGTTTATCTCTCTTTCTATCTGCATGCCGACCCCGACGTCTATGTCGTCGCTGGGTTCCGGGTACTTGGAGAGGACTACTATGGGTACGTCCCCTATCACCTGTACGCGTGTGTCGGTGGATCTTCCCTTTTCGACGGTCGACGATCGTCCGTAGCCTTCGTCGGTTTCTTCGGCTTTCTTCACGAGTTCCAGCACCTTGTCGACCACCTTCAGGGCGTCTTCCCTGGTGGCGGGGTTGTAGTCGTGGGTCGTGGTGGAGTGGAAGACGAGCGCGGTCACGCCTTTTTCCTTGAGTTTCTTCACGATCATGCCGGGTAGGTCGCCTCCTCCCACGTGTCCCAGGGGTCCGGGGTGCACCCAGGGGATGACGAAGGCCCCTACGATCCGGCCGTCTCTTTCCCGTTTGAAGGCGACTACTCTGACGGGTACCTTCACGGTTCTGACGGTTTTCAGGTTGGAGAAGATCTCGTCGAGTGCGGATTCCCTCCCGGATTTGAAGCAGAGGAAGTCTTCGATGGCTTGGGTGGCTGGTACCCCTAGGCCGGGTGTGGAGATGGAGTCCAGGGTTACTATGGTGAGGATCCCTATGAGGAGGGATGTGCCTGCTATCAGGGCTGGGACGTACCAGGATGGGGGTCCTATCCACGGTACGGTCCAGGCCATGCCGTTGAGGGGGAGGAAGGTGGCGAGGACGGCGATCTTGAGTTTGGACATTCGGGTGGTGCCTAGGACGCCTAGCGTCGTGAGTAGGGAGGCGGTGCCGTAGGTTACGCACCAGGCGGTGGGGCCGGCCAGGGCGCCGAGGGCGGGGAGGAGGGTGTGAAGGAGGGTGAGGAACATCCACCTGTTGGGTGGCGTGTCGGCTCCTAAGATTTTATCTAACGCGATCAGGACGCCGGAGAACGTCAAGGACGTTAGGATCGGTATGATGGTCCAGGGTTGTATCGCGTAGGCGGTCGGTACGAGGGCGCTCCAGAACGCGGCGCAGGTTTTCGTCCCCGGGATCCTGATCCATATGCGCTTGAAGCTCGCCAACGGTGTTCCCCCGTGGTGAAAGGGGAGCGGGCGTTTGCCGTACGTGTACTTGGGTAAGGGTGGGCGTTGGATGTTCCTGCCGGACAGGGACGAAGAGGAGGAGAGGGAGGCGGTGATCGGGTACAGGGTGGAGGAGAGGGATGATCACGTGCTCGTGTGTGGGTTGGACGATGAGCCGGGCGAGGGTTTGCCCGGGGAGAGGGTGTTCGTGTACGGGACTTTGACGGATCCGGTGACCGTGGCGAGCGTCCTCGGTAGGGTTCCTAAAATCCTGTACCCCGCGGTGTTGAGGGGTTATCGTCTCGCGTTGGAGAGCGTGGCCGGGAGGTACAACACGGTGGTGCCGGAGGAGGACGGGGTGGTGAAGGGCGCGCTTTTGTTGGGGTTGAGCGGGGAGGAGTTGTCCGTCATAGATAGGTACGAGGGGTATCCGGCCCTGTACGATAGGAGGGTGGAGGTGGTGGAGACCCCGTTGGGGGACGCGGAGGCTTACGTGTACGTGGCGCGGGCCGTCGCGGAGAGGTCAAAAGGTTAAGTACGTGGTGGGCGCCGCCGTCGATGGCGGCGGGCTAGGCCGGCGGGCTGGCGGTCCGCTGTAACCCGAAACCCGCCTTACGCGGGGGCCGAAGCCGAGGGGGCGGCCCGGTACCCCTCGGGTGTCCCGCCCGCCGGGCCGACCGAGGAACCACCGGTCCTCCGGGGGCCCGAGGTGGCGGGGCCGCCGCCGGAAGGCGGCGTGCCACCGCCTTTGCCGGGGCACCGGGTCAGGCCCGAGAGGGAGCAGCCCACCCCGGACTCGGGCCGCTCGGAGGGTAACCGGGGGGAGGTCGGCCCGGTGGGTCCGGGCCCCGAGGGGCCGGGTCCACCCCTCGGCGTGCCCGCCGCCGTTATGCGAATCGTTAGTCCTCGCGTAACGAACGGTCCCGCCACATGTCGAATTCCTCGAGTTTTTCCTTGATCCTTCCCGGGATACCGGGTGGGGATGCATCGCTCAGGAAGCCCGAGTCGGCCCTCACGCGTACGCCGTCGATCAGGGTCACTTTCTGCACGAACTCGCACAGTCCCGCGTTCCTCACGATGGAGTCCCTGGGCCTCAGGGTGACTCCCCACGTGTAGAACACCTTGAAGACGGTGTCCGGGAACGCCCCTCCACCCATGTCGATCGCTAGGACGTCACACCCGCCTTCCGTGACCGATAGGACGTTCTCGAGGGTCTCGTAATCCCTAGCGTCCCCTTCGACGTGTACCAGGTTGTCGTGTTCCCTTTCCAGCTCTCTCATCGCTTCGGCGGCGTCTTCGCCGTAGTCGACCGTGACGACGAGTTCGGGCTCCTTCCTCAACACCATCCGCGTCGCGGCGCCCCTGTGGGGCCCTATCTCCACGACCACGTCTCCCTCCCTGACCAAGCCCGTTAACTCCCGCCTGTACGCTTTCACGTCGTTCACGAGGACGATCAAGGTCGGACTCCCTCCCTCGTCTTTTTAACCGCGATCACCCGCGGGAGGGCGTCGGGGTGTCGATTTGGGAGAGAAAGGGGAGAGGAGGCTCCCCTTCGAGAGGGAACGGGAGATGGTGACCAAGGTGGAGGACGTGGAGACGGATCCCAGGTACGGTTGCCCCCCGGAGGAGCGTCCGATAGAGGAGTACATCAGGAAGGGAGTCATCAACCTGGACAAGCCGGCCGGTCCCACGTCGCACGAGGTCGTGGCGTGGGTTAAGGAGATCCTAGGGCTCAGGAAGGCCGGTCACGGCGGTACCCTCGACCCGAAGGTCACGGGTGTGCTGCCGGTCGCCCTGGAGGACGCGACCAAGATCATCCAGACGCTGCTGCCGGCGGGTAAGGAGTACGTGACCATCATGCACCTCCACGGGGATGTGGACGACGAGGAGTTGGAGCGCGTGGTCAAGGAGTTCGAGGGTACGATCCTGCAGAGGCCCCCGTTGAGGTCGGCGGTCAAGAGGAGGGTCAGGCCGAAGAAGATCTACTACATCGACATCATCGAGAGGGACGGTAGAGACGTCCTGATGCGTGTGGGTTGCCAGGCCGGTACCTACATCCGTAAGCTGTGCCACGACATAGGCGAGGCGTTGGGAGTTGGGGCTCACATGGCGGAGCTGAGGAGGACGAAGACGGGACCGTTCTCCGAGGAGAACGCGGTGACGCTGCACGACGTGAAGGACGCGTACGAGTTCTGGAAGGAGGAAGGGTGGGAGGAGCCGCTCAGGCACGTGATCAGGCCGATGGAGGAGGGGTTGTCTCACCTACCCAGGATAGAGATCCGTGACACCGCCGTGGACGCGATATGTCACGGCGCGGATCTGGCGGCGCCCGGTATAGTGCGCGTCGAGAAGGGGATCCAGCCCGGGGACCTCGTGGCCATGTTCACGTTGAAGGGTGAAGCGGTGGCACTGGGCGTGGCGAAGGCGTCCTGGAGGGACATGTTGCGGGCGGATAGGGGCATAATGGTGGACACGAAGAGGGTGCTCATGGAGCCGGGCACCTACCCGCGGGCGTGGGGTTGAAGGGCCCGGGCCACTATCTCGGTCAGGTTCGGAACCTCGACGTCCAGATCCCTACGGTCCACGGCCTCCCTCAGGTTGTACTCGCAGAACGGGCATACCGTCGTCAGCACGTCTACGCCCAGTTCCTCCACCATGCCGGCCTTCACGTCGGCCATGAGCCTGGCCAGGTCGCGCATGCCGGACCTGACGCCGCCGCCCGCGCCACAGCATCGGTCTGGTTCTTTCATTTCGACGAACTCGACGCCCCTCACGGCCTTCAGGATCCTCCTGGGCTCCTTCCAGACCCCTTGGGCCCTCTTGAGGTGGCACGGGTCGTGATAGGTGACTTTGATCTCGCCAGGGTACTCCAGGGGCTCTTCGGTCACCTTCAGCTCGTGGACGAGGAGCTCCGTCACGTCCATGACCTCCCACTCGAACCTCTCGCCTAGGACCTCCGGGTAGTCGTTCTTCAGCGTGGCCCCGCAGCCCGCGCACAGGGTCACCACCACGTCGGGATCCGCCTCGTTGAACGCTTCGAGGTTCCTGAAGGCGAGTTTTTCGGCCCTGTCCCGCTGTCCCGTCCTGAACAGGGGGGAACCGCAACAGACCTGGGATTCCGGTACGACGAGCTCGAACCCCAGCTCCTCGGCTATCCTTACCAGCGCCTCCCCCACGTGTGGTAGCCTGTAGTCGACGAGGCATCCGGTGAAGAACATCACCCTGAGGTCTCCCTCCCCGTGCGTCCCCGAGTACCTCTCCAGGAACGATTCTCCCTCGTAGGTAACGGACCTGCCCGTCTCGACGGCGAGTTTCCCGACCTCATCGTGCGGATCGAGGGGACCTCTACCCTCCTCCCTGAGCCTGGCCCTGACGGTCTCGACGGCTTTGCCCGGGATCTCGATGTCCTTGGGGCAAACCTCCTCGCAGGTGTGGCAGCACGTGCACCCGTAGACGGTTCCCCTGTCGGGGGTGAAGGTATCCCCGGCCTTGATGGATTCCTCGGCCAGCTTCCTGAGCACGGTCGGTCCCGGGTTCACACCTTCTCGGGCGGATATCACGGGACACGCCGCGACGCAGCAAAGGCATTCGATGCACGACCTTAGCTCGTGGAGTACCTCGGCTTCTTCGGGGTCCCTCCTTCTGAACCAGTCGAGGTGCGCCACGGGCGCGAGCCTGCGGAGGTGTTCGGTGACGTACGTCCAGTCCACCATCAGGTCCTCGACGACGGGGACGTGTTTAAGCGGCTCCACGGTGATCTCGTCGCCGGGCTTCAGGGGCGTGTCGCAGGCCAGCGCGGGTTTGCCGTCGACCATGACGGCGCAGGTTCCGCACTGGGCGTTCCTACACGAGTACATGAACGTGAGATCAGGCTCGATCTCCTCGCGCACGTACCTGAGGGCGTCCAGGAGTACCATTCCATCCTGGTACGGAACCTCAGCCTCGATCTCCCTGTCCGGGGTCACGATCCGGACCTTCACCACGTCGTCCGACAAGGTGGATCACCACCTCATCTTGGTGGCGTCGAGAACCAGCGCCTCCATCTCGGAGGCGAAGGATCGGGCCACGCGGTAGCCCAGGTTGAGGGGGTCTCCCCTGTAGCCCAAGTCGCGGAGTGAGGAAGCCTCCACGGGGACGCCTTCGGTGGTCACGTTGATCCCTAGGTGTATCAGGGACCCGGGGCCCGCGGGTTTGAACACGGACACCGTGAGCTTACGGTCGTCGAAGAACAGGTCGTCGCCCTCCCTCCTGAGGGTCTTCCCCGTGGCGCTTTCGAGGATCTCCTTGGTCACGGATACGAGCAGCCTCTGTTGAAGACCGGCCGCGATGGGGTCCACCACGGTGGGATCGTCCACGAGGATGTGGAGCACGTCGTCTCCTTTGATCCGGGAGCCTATGTCCTCGGTGTCGACGGTATTTTCAGGGCTAACGTTCATGGGACCCCGGACCACGAGGATCGCCTTCCCCTGCACCCCGTACCGCTCGTGTATGAACGCCCTACGTAGCTGTGAGCCGTCGTACTCCATACCTCTCCTGTCCAGGATCACCGTCCAAGGGTGGAACGTTCTAACTTCAACAGCCTCCTCTTCCACTCCTTCCCCCAACGGAATCCCCCGAGCCCTTCCTTGGAGACCACCCTGTGACAGGGTATGAGTACCGGGGTTTCGTTCCGTGAGAGGGCGAGCCCGACGATCCTTGGGTGCGTGCCGAGGGCCTCGGCCACTTCCCCGTAAGTCGTCGTGTCACCGTACGGTATTTGTTTCACGTAACGTAAGACCCGTTCGACGATCCCGGACGCGGGTATCCGGACGCTGTACTCCGAGAAGTCCACGGGTTCTCCCTTCATGTACCTCTCAAGGTCCTCAGCCGCAGGGTGATACCTCACCGGGAGTTCGGGTCTGTCGTCGGTCCCGGGGAGTATCACCTTAAGGACGCGTCTTCGATCGTGGACGACGTAACCCGTGCCGAACCTGGTCTCGAACGGGGCCACGGCGGGGGTCAAGATCGTGGAACCCCTCACCGAGGAGGACTTCGACCCGGAGGAGTTGGGTCTCAAGGTCGGTCTCGAGGTTCACAGGCAGTTAGACACGAGCAGGAAGTTGTTCTGTAGGTGCGAAGCTGAGCTGTCGGACGAGATCCCGGAGGAACCGAGGATAAGGAGGAAGCTCCGGCCCGTCCAGAGCGAGCTGGGTGAGTTCGACCCGGCGGCTCTGGAGGAGTTCAAGCGGGACAGGACGTTCTACTACCTGGCCGACGGCTCGTTCTGCTGCCTGGTCGAGGCGGACGAGGAACCCCCTCACGCCCCGTCCAGGGAGGCGATAGAGGCCGCGATCGCCGTGACCCTGATGCTAGGGGGATCCGTCGTCGACGAGATCCACGTGATGAGGAAGATGGTGATCGACGGTTCTAACACCACCGGTTTCCAAAGGACGATGCTGGTGGGGCTCGGAGGCGAGGTCCCGACGAGCGAGGGCCCGGTGAGGATCTCCACGGTGTGTCTGGAGGAGGACGCCGCCAGAAAGGTCTCGGGTCGGGACCACGAGCTGGAAGTCGACTACTCCCTCGACAGGCTCGGGATACCGTTGATCGAGGTCTCGACGGAGCCCGATATCAGGACGCCGGAGCAGGCGAGGGAGGCGGCGGAGGCCATAGGCGAGGTCATCAAGGCCCTCGGCGTCGCGAAGTCCGGTATCGGAACCGTGAGGCAGGACGTCAACGTCTCGATAGAGGGTGGGGCCGTCCAGGAGATCAAGGGCGTGCAGGACCTTAACCTCATCCCGAAGGTCGTGAAGTACGAGGCCCTCAGGCAGGCTAACTTGCTGCGTCTGAAGGAGGAATTGGAGCGTAGGGGCGTGGATCCCGAGGAGGTCGCGGAGAGGGAGCCCGTGGACGTCACCCATCTGTTCGAGGAAACGGAGAGCGAGGTTGTGCGGCGGGAGCTGGAGAGGGACGGTGTGGTGTACGGTTTGAGGCTACCGGGGTTCGAAGGTCTGCTAGGCTGGGAGCTGTGCCCGGGTAGGAGGTTCGGCACGGAACTCGCCGACTACGCCAGGAGACGCGGTGTGTCGGGGCTCTTCCACTCGGACGAGCTCCCGGGGTACGGTATCGACGAGGGAACCGTGAAGCGCGTGAGGGAGGAGCTGGGATGCCGCGAGGGTGACGGGTTCGTCCTGATAGCCGGGCCCAGGGACAGGGTTCTATCGGCCATGGAGGCCGTGAAAGAGAGGGTCTTGATGGCGTTCGAGGGCGTCCCGGCCGAGACGAGGAGGGCGAGGGAGGACGGCACCACCGAGTACATGAGGCCGAGGCCGGGTGCCGCCAGGATGTACCCCGAGACCGATATCCCACCGGTCGTCGTCGACGAGGGTCTCGTGAAGGAGATCGAGGAAGGGCTTCCCGAGGCTCCATGGGAGCTCAGGGAGAAGCTCCTCGAGGAGTACGGTCTGCCGGAGGATCTGGTGGAGCAGGTGTTCGAACACGATGTCGTCGATGAATTGATGGAGGTGCTGAGCGAGGTCGAGGTGGAGCCTAAGGTGGCCGCCACGACGTTCGTCAACGTGATACCGAGGTTGAGGAAGGACGGTTACCCGGTGGAGAACATCACGGTGGACCACGTGAAGGCGGTCCTGAGGATGTATTCGAGGGGTAGGATCGCGAAGTCGGGGATAGAGGAGCTCCTCGGGGCTCTCGCCGCGGACCCTGAGGCGGATCCGGAGGAGTTGGCGGAGGAACTGGGCATCACGTTGGCGTCCGAGGACGAGGTGAGGGAAGTCGTGGACGAGGTGATATCTAGGTACGAGGATGAGGTCAAGGAGAAGGGTGAAGCTGTTATGGGTAAGTTAATGGGTGAGATAATGGAGGTGCTCAGAGGGAGAGCCGATGGTAGGATGGTAAGTGAGATTGTGAGGGAGAGGATTCGTGAACTCAAAGGTTAAACGTGTTGTAGAGCGGCTGATGAAGTACGTGTCTATACCAAGTGTCAGTGGTGAAGAGGAGGAGATGGCGGAAACCCTGGCCCGTGATTTGGAGAGTGTGGGAATGGAGGTTCACGTCGACGACTTGGGGAACGTGATCGCAAGGCGTGGCGAGGATCCTGTCGTCTGCTTGACCTCTCATATGGACACGGTCCCCGCCGGAGACATGAAGGAGGCTTTCGAGCCCAGGCTGGAGGATGGAAAGCTGTTCGGTAGGGGTTCCTGCGACGCCAAGGCGAACCTGGCCGTGTACGTGGAGGTCGCGGCCCTCACGGACGAGTCCCTGGAGGTCATAGGGGTGGTCAGGGAGGAGACTGACTCCGCTGGGATTCGGAGGGTACTGGAGGAGGGGGAGATGAAGGCCGATCAGGTCATCAACGGTGAACCCACGTCGCTCAGACCGGTGATAGGGCATAAGTCCAGGGTGGAGGTCGAGGTGAGGTTGGAAGGCGAAGAAGCCCACGCTTCGACGGTCGTGGACGATGTTGTCAGGGAGTTTTGCCGGTTGCTTCACCGGTTGGAGGGACTGTTCGAGGGTAGGGAGGACGACCTCGGTCATCCCACGTTCGCGCCCACGAGGGTCGTGGCGGAGGGTCCCGCGTCCAACGTGACCCCTGGTGAGTTGGAGGCGCTGTTGGACATGAGGTTGAACACTAGGGTGGACCCGGATGAGGTCGAGCGGTTTTTGTCCCGATGGTGCGATCGTGTCGAGGTGAGGGCGGGCGCGCCTCCCTTCGTGCTGGAGGGGAACGAGCCGGTGGTCAAGGCCCTACGGGAAGCGCTCGAGCGGAGGGGACTGAACGCCGATCCGGTGACTTGGCCCGCCAGTACGGACGCCGGCTACATCCGTCACCTGGGCGGGAAGGATGTCGTCGTGTTCGGTCCGGGATCCATCGACGTGGCCCACACGGATGAGGAGTTCGTTCCCGTTGATGAGCTCGCGATCGCTGTGGATGTCCTAGTGGACGTCGTTCGTATCCTTTCGAACAGTTAAAAATCCATCCTCTCCGGGAGGGATCCGGATGTGTGGGATAGTAGGCTACGTGGGGGATAGGGACGCGGCCCCCATAATCGTGGACGCCCTGGTTAGGCTGGAGTACCGAGGCTACGACTCGGCCGGTGTGGCCACGATCCACGAGGGTAAGCTGTACGTGGCCAAAGACGCCGGAAAGCTCACGGAAGGAGGCGAGCCGACGGAGCTGCAGAGGAAGCTCAGAAGCCTACCCGGCAAGATCGGGATCGGTCACACGAGGTGGGCCACGCACGGGGACCCGAACGAGGTGAACGCTCACCCTCACGTGGACTGCGAGGAGAGGATAGCGGTCGTCCACAACGGGATAATAGAGAATTTCATGGAACTCAGGGAAGAGCTGGAGTCGAAGGGGCACAGGTTCGTTTCCGATACGGACACCGAGGTCGTCCCGCACCTGATCGAGGAGGGGATGAAGGAGGGTAAGTCCTTCTTCGAGGCCTTCGTGGAGGCCGTAAGGAAGCTTGAAGGTTCCTACGCCGTGGCCGCCATTTGCGTGGACGAGCCCGACGTTATCCTAGCCGCGAGGAAGGAGAGCCCCTTGGTGGTCGGTCTGGGCGATGGCGAGAACTTCCTCGCTTCGGACATTCCAGCGATACTACCCGAGACGAACAGGGTGATCCCGATAGACGACGGGGAGATAGTCGTAGTGAGGAAGGAGGAGGTGAAGATCCTCGACGCGAACACCCTCGAGGACGTGACCGGATCCAAGGAGGTCCAGGTGGTCGAGGAAGACCCGCACAAGCTCGAGAGGGGAGGTTACCCCCACTTCATGCTCAAGGAGATCCACGAGCAGCCCGAGGCCGTCGCTAAAACCTTGACCTTGGAGCGGGAGAGACTGTTCGAGATGGCGGAGGAACTCGTCAAGGGCGATTACTCCAGGCTGTGCATAGTGGCGTGCGGCACATCCTATCACGCGGGACTCGGAGGGAAGTACGCGACGGAGATGATAGCGAGGTTTCCCGTCGACGTGCAGATAGCATCCGAGTTCAGGTACGTGACGAAGAACCTAGTGGATGAGGACACGTTGGTGCTGGCGATATCCCAGTCGGGCGAGACCGCCGACACCTTGGCCGCGGTCAGGGAGGCCAAGGAGAGAGGGGCCACGACCATAGCCTTGACCAACGTCGTGGGGAGCACGATAACGAGGGAGGTAGATCACGTGATCTACACGCACGCCGGGTTCGAGAAGGCCGTGGCGGCGACGAAGACCTACACGGCCCAACTGGCCGCACTGTACCTGTTAGCCGTGGAGCTGGGTCGACACATGGGAGAGATAACGGACTCGGAGGCGGAGGAGTACCTGAGGGAGTTGGAGAGCGTCCCTGAGAAGCTGGAGAGGATATTGTCTTGGGAGATGGAGCGGGAGCTGGCCGTTATGGGCGGCAGGTACAAGGAAAGACCCAACTGGTTCTTCATCGGCAGGGGGCCGGGGTACCCCACGGCGATGGAGGGTGCCTTGAAGCTGAAGGAGATCACGTATCAGCACGCGGAGGCGTACCCGGCGGGTGAGTTGAAACACGGACCGCTCGCCCTGATAGAGGAAGGGGTCCCGGTGGTGGCAGTGGTTCAGCCCGGTGGTGTGTACGAGAAGATGCTGGCCAACGTCGAGGAGGTGAAGGCGAGAGGTGCCACGGTGATCTCGGTGGCGGACGAAAGCGATGATATCGTTGAAGAGCACTCGGACCACGTGATCAGGGTGCCCTCGATAACGGAGGAGTTCTCCCCGATAGTGTACACGGTACCGCTGCAGGTGCTGGCGTACTACATGAGCGTGGCCAGGGGGATAGACCCGGATTACCCGAGGAACCTGGCGAAGAGCGTGACCGTGGAGTGATCAGTCCTTTTCTTCTATGCCCAGCACCTTGAACAGCCTCTTCTTGACGGCGTCCTCCACGAGGTCCAGGACGATCTCGTCCTCCACGTCCCTGAATATGCCGAGCGGGATCTCGGCCGCCGCGGCCTTCGAGTGGCCACCGGCGGAGCCGACGTCCCCGAAGGCCTCCTTCATTATCTCGCCCACGTTGACGCGGATGTCCTCGGTCCTGGCCGAGATCTTGATCTTCCCGTCCACTATCCCGAAGACTATGGCCGTGTTGACGCCCTCCAGGTTCAGCAGGTAATCCGCGGCCTGGGGAAGGGCGTCCGCGTTCTTGACGTATCCCGCGTTGGAGAACAGGTAGCTCCTGATGACGGTCCTGTTTCTGATGGCCTCCCCTAGGACGTCCAGGGTCTCGGGCGAGATGTCGGGCGATTCTATCTTCGCGAGCACCTCGTGATCGGCCCTGGGGTAAAGGTAAGCGGCGGCTTTGAGGTCGTCGGGCGATGCGTTCCTGGTGAAGTTCATGGTATCGGTACGGATCCCGTAGAGTAACGCGGTGGCGGTCTTCCTGGACAGTTCGAAATCGTCCACGAGCTTGGCGTACTGCGTCATTATGGTGGAGGTTGATCCGACGTCGGGTCTGTGATCCGTGAAGTCGGCGACCTCGAGGGCGCTGATCTTGCCGTTGTTGTCCATGACGTCCGACGACTCGTGGTGGTCGAACACCGCCACCACGTCTTCCTCCCTGCCCTCCAGGTGTTTCGGGAGGACGGGCGTGTCCACGACGGCGAACCCGTCGTACGAGTCGAGATCCACCGAGGAGACCTTCTCCATCTCGATGTCCAGCAGGTTCACCATGGCCTTGTTCTCCTGGTGACCTATCTCACCCCCGTACACGATCTCGGCGTTGACGCCTAGGTGAGAGGCGAGCTCCGCCAGGGCGAGGGCGCTGGCTATGGCGTCCGGATCGGGGTTGTCGTGAGGGACGATCGCGAGGGTCTCGAGGTCCCTCAGGACGTTGAACAGTTCGTGGATCTTCCTTCTCACCTCGACGGTCTCGATGTTGTAGAGCAGTTTCTCGACCAGGAGTTGGTTCGGGGATAGGACCTCGTCCGCCCCGAGCTCGTGCATTTCATCCACACGTTCCTCGTCCGACACGCGGGCTATCACGTACGCGGTGGGGTTCAGGGAGCGTATGGCGCGGACGGCCGCGGCGTTCACGTCATCGTCGAGGGTCAGGACGTACGCCATTATGGCCTTCTCGACGCCGGCTTCGGAGAGAACCTCCTCGCTCGTCACATCCCCTACCACGACGTTGAATCCCTGCTCGCGTAGCACTTCGGCTCGCTCTTCCTTGCTCTCGACTATTATCACGTCCTCGTTCCGCTCCCTGAGGGCATCCGCCACCACGTGACTCACGGAACCACCGCCGAGTATCAGGTGAAGACCTATCGTTCAATCCCCCAGATCCGCATCTGGTGAACGTGAAGCGTGTCGGCTCGTCGCCTCCTCGGTTAAGGGGTTTATGAAGAGAAGACCGAAATCACGTTAGGGGATAGCCTCACGGGGCTTCGTTATGATAACCGTTACAATTAGCGGGTTTGACGGCGGGAGGGGCGTCAGCCCCTCCGCTTCGGCTTTCGGATACCCAGGAACCTGGCGCACTTCGGGCAGTAGTACACCTTCCTGGAGAACGTGTGTACGTACTTGTCGTCCACCGCTTGCCTCACTATAGGATCGGTTATCCGGAACCCTTGGGTCCAAGGTATGGCCTTGTGCCTCGGGATCTTGGCACCGCAGCACTCGCACGTCACGAAGGACTGCTTGCCTCGAGCTTTCGTCTGCTTCCAACCGTCTCTACCACGGCGCCGCGGGTTGCGCGCCATGGTCGGTTATCCCCCGACCGAGAGGTTATGACTCCCTGTCGAAGTATATATTCTTACCCGTGGCGGAGAGCGGCACCCCTATCACCACGTCCGCATCGACGACGCCCAGCGCCCTGGCCGCCACACCGATCGTGTACATCAATCTGTTGTCCACCACGTGATCGCTCGCCACCTTCGCCGCGGACCCCAACGCTATCCCCAAGTCGATCAACTTGAACCCGCACAGCGGACCGGCGAACTCGACGTCGGACGTTCTCTCCTCGATGGTCTCGCAGTCGGCCCCGCACATCCCGCAGTTCAGACCGCAGGGTCCGCTGGATTTCACACCGATCAACACCAGCGCTTCCGACCTCCTCAGGCAATCCGCGTCCCTTGAGAAGAACGGGGCACCTTTCTCCTCCGCTATCTCGTCCATCTTGTCCGCTATCTCCTTCAACGTCTCCTCGTCTTCGATCACCTCGACGACGATATCGTCTATACCACGGGTCTTGGGCGCGGTCCTGGCGGCGACGGCCATCAACCTCGCCACCGTGAGTACGCCCTCCCTCTCGACGTCGCTCAACGCGTCTCACCCCTCAACGTGGGCGGTTCTTCGGCCAACAGCATGTCGAACAGGGCATCGCACAGGGCCATGGCCAAACGAGCATCCTTCTCGGCGGCTTCGGGAGGGGCCATACCCGTCGCGTCGTCGGTGATCGCGCATATCATACCGTCCACTGTCCTACACATCATGCCCGGACGGGCGGGGATCCACCTCTTTTCCCTGGGATCGTACACCTCGTGAAAGGGTTCTCCCCGGAAGGCTTCCTCCGAAGTCAGAGGCACCCTAAGTAGGGCCTTGTTAACGGCCTCGGTTCCCCGCCCCGGAAAGAACGCGTCCATGGCCGCTTTACCGACGGCCGTGAACGTTCCCGTTGCCACGAACTTGTCGGGCGCTAGCTCCGGGTCGTACCTGGCGTTCTCGATCTTAACCTCGACGTGGAACCTGCCGGACAGTGGGTACAGCAACCGGCGAACTATATCTCGGATCTTCTCCGAGCCCGGGGTGGAGACATCCACCGAAAGGCCCGACCCCTCATCCACCTCGACCCTCACGTGCGTCAGGACACCTTTCGTGACGGCTTCGGCCAGAGCCTTCCCTTTCAAACACCCTCCCACCCCTTGGGGTGTGTCGTCGGGATGGACCCCGAGAAGGCCCTCCGAGACGTCAAAAAGGCCGTCGAAGAGCATCACAGGTGGATGTCCAGGTGTCTCCCGATGATAGCGAGTGAGAACGTGACCAGCCCCGCCGTCAGGGACATGCTACCCACGGACCTCGCCCACAGGTACGCCGAAGGCGCCCCCCACGAGAGACTCTACGAGGGTTGCGAGTACATAGACGAGATAGAGATCACCTGCGTCGAACTCGCCAAGGAGTTGTTCGACGCGGAACACGCCAACGTCCAGCCCACCTCGGGCGTCGTCGCCAACCTCGCCGCGCTGACGGCGTTGACGGAGCCGGGCGACAAGGTGGCGGCCCTCAGGATATCGGACGGGGGTCACATAAGCCACAGGGAGATAAGCGCCCCCGGCGTCAGAGGCCTCGAAGTCCTGACCCTTCCCTTCGACGCCGAGGAGATGGAGATAGACGTCGACGAGGCCCTGAAACTCATCGAGACCGAGGAGCCCGAGGTGGTGATCCTAGGGGCCAGCCTGTTCCTGTTCCCGCATCCCGTGGCCGAGATATCGGACGCCGTGAAAACCTACGACGGTAAGGTCATCTACGACGGAGCCCACGTCCTCGGTCTGATCGCCGGAGGTACGTTCCAGGATCCGCTGAGGGAAGGGGCCGACGTCCTCACAGGCAGCACGCACAAGACGCTCCCCGGTCCTCAGGGCGGCATAATCCTGTGCGGGAAGGAGCTGGCGGATGCCGTGGACGAGGCGGTGTTCCCGGGCCTCGTGAGCAACCATCACCTGCACCACGTGGCGGGCCTCGCCGTCGCGTTGGCCGAGTTCATGATCCACGGGGAAGAGTACGCGAAGGCCACCGTCGAGAACGCCCGGAAGTTGGGTGAGGCCCTGTACGAGGAGGGACTCGAGGTCCTATGCCCGCACAAGGGCTTCACGAGGTCCCACCAGGTGGCCGTCGACGTCAGGAAACACGGTGGAGGGGCGAGGGTATCGGAGCGGCTCGAGAAGGCCAACATAATCTGCAACAAGAACCTCCTCCCGTGGGACGATGAATCCGAGTCCGACGATCCCAGCGGGATCAGGCTAGGTACCCAGGAACTCACGAGGTTGGGTATGGGTCCGTCCGAGATGGAGTTCGTGGCCGAGCTCATAGCCGACGTGGTGCTGGAGAGGAGGAGCCTCGAGGCCGTCAGGGAGGACGTGGCGGAGCTCAGGGAGGAGTTTCAAGAGGTCGAGTACGGGCTCGGCTCGGGCGTGGGTGCCCACGAATGGCCGAGGATAGCAGACTGGTGATAATGGACTTCGACGGTACGTTGGTGGACGGTGAGACTATAGACGTCCTCGCCGAGCTCGCCGGCGTCGAGGACGAGGTCGCCAGGATAACGGAGATGGCCATGAAAGGGGAGTTGGAGTTCGGGGAGGCGCTGAGGAGAAGGGTCCGTCTGCTGGCCGGCTCCCCCGCCTCGCTCCTGTACGAGGCGGCGAAGAGGTTGAGACCGAGCCCCGGCGTGAGGGAGTTCCTGGCGACCGCTAAGGAGCTCGGGGCCAAGGTGGTGGTCGTGAGCGGTGGGTTCACCGACGTGGTCGAGGAATTCCGCAGGAAACTGGGCCTGGACGAGGGGTACGCGAACGAGATCGTCGTGAAGGACGGCCTCCTCACGGGCAAGGTGTACGGGCCCGTGATGAGCTCGGAGGCCAAAGGGAGGATCATGGACATCCTTTGCACGCGGTACGGGGTCCGACCGTCCGACGTCGTTGCGGTCGGAGACGGTGCCAACGACGCACCAATGTTAAAGCGCGCCGGGTTGTCGATAGGTTTCAGACCGAAGGAGATCCTGTTGGACGTGGTAGACCACGTCGTCGACCACCTCGGGGAGGCCGCCGACTTCCTCACCGAGCACTGGGGCCAGTAGTCCATGTTCGTGGACAGGGAGAAGGTCGAGAAGCTTAGGGAGCTGGAGGAGGAGCTGACACGCGTCCGGGAGGAGTTGGACGAGCTCACGGAGGAGAGGTCGCGGCTTCTGCGTGAGATAAAGTCGCTCAAGCGCGAGATCAAGGAGGCCAGGGAACGCGCGGCCCGTTACCGGAGCCTGAGGGACGAGAAGAATGAGCAGGTCAGGAAGCTGGTCGAGGAGGGACGACGGTTCAAGGAGAAAAGGGACGAGTTCAATAAGGTTGTTAAACACCATAAGAAGAAGCGCGATTCGTTGAACGAGAGGGCCAGGGAACTCGTCAACGAAGCTCTCGAGTACGTTGAGAAGGCGAAAAAGCTCAGGTCCAAGGTGAAGGCGAGACCGGGGGAACTCAGAAGGGAAATAGAGAGGTTAGAGAGAGAACTCCAAACGAAACCAATTAGCCCTAGGAGAGAAGAGGAGATAGCCGAAAAGATAGAAAAGTTGAGAAAACAACTCGAGATGTGGGAGAAGGCCAGCGAGTACTCAAGGAAAGCGGATGAGTTGTTCTCGAAGGCAGATGAGTTGAAAGAAAAGGCATCGTTCCACCATGAGCGTGTCGTAGAAAATGCGAAGAAAGCCGATAAGTATCACGAGAAGATGGTCAAAGCTTTCGAGATGGCTGATGCGATAAGAGAGGAGGCGGATGGTTACCATAGGAAGTACGAGGAGGAGATGCTAAAGGTTAGGGATCTGGAGAGGAAGCTCAGAGAGCTGGAGAGAGAGCTCGAGAATTTAGAGCAGAAAATAATGGAGAAGAGGGCCGAAGAACAGGCTATTCAAGTTAGGATGAAAGATATAGAAAAGAGGATAGTAGATAGGGAGAAGATAGAGGAAATAAAGAAGAAGATGGAGCGTGGCGAGAAGCTTACATTCGAGGAACTACAGTTGCTTCACGAATACGGAGAGATATAATCATGGGAGTGCACGCGTCGTGATGGTACCCCTCCTGGAAGTCCTTCTTCACACCGATGGTTCCGTCACCAGGATACTGAAGAGGTTCTTCGACAACGTCGAGGTGAACCCCATAGAGACGGTTACAGTGACCGTGGAGGACGAGAAAGCTAAACTCCTCGGCGTACCCGACGGGGACGAGGTATACCTGCGGAGGGTCGTCATAGAGGCGGACGGCGTGCCGGTGATACTGGCTGAGACCCTCGCCAGGCCCGACAACCTCCCCGGTAAGATGAAGCGCGAGGTTCTCCAGTCCTCAAAACCCTTGGGAGTCATGATAGAGGAGCACGAGCTCGAGACTAGACGCGTCATACTCGAGGTGTTCGAGGCGGAGCTACAACCCAGGGAGATGGGGCTTCTGGGTATCATGGGCCGTGAGACAGTCCCGGCCCGTCGTTACCTGGTTATCCACAGGGCCACCCCCATGCTCCTCATCACCGAGAAATACAACCCCGACGTCCTCCGCCCGGAGGATGAAGAGGGTTGAGGACGCTGGACGAGTTCATAGGACGTGACGAGATCCACGCCGATAGCGTGCTTGTGGCCTCGGACGTCCACGCCGGCGATGAGTACCAAGGGTTCGATCCTCACGCGTGGGAGACCGCCTTAGATCTCGCCGAAAAACACGACGTTTTCCTCGTGGTGGGTGATCTACTGGACCCTAGAGCGGACGAGGACGTTGTCACGAGGGTTGCGTCTTCCCTCTCGGATCTCGACGCGAACACCGTGGTGATCCCCGGGAACCACGACACCCTCGATCACGTTCGGGTCCTGGAGAGGCACGGCGTCGACGTCAGGTTCAGGAAGTACAGGCGCAGGGGGAGAGGGTGTCCACCGGGCCACTCGGGCCCGTCGCTCGGCGGACCGATCGACTTGGATTTGGGTGTCTCTTTCCTCGTGGTCCACGGGCACGAACCGTGCGGGGAACTCGGTTTGGAACCGATGGAGGCGGAGAACCCCGTGGCGAAGTCGTCCCCCATGCCGAAGCGGGATCAGATCCTGGACAACTACGCTTGCAGGCTGTACGAGATCCCGGGAAGGATGAGAGAGATAGCTCGCTCCGTGGACGCCGAGGTCGTCGTAACCGGTCACACGCACTGCAGGTTCCTAGGTTCGGAGGAGGGGACCCTCCTCGTTAACGTGGGTACCACGGCGTGCCCGGCCACATGCACGACGTGCATGGACCCCCTCAACGTCTTCAACGTGTGCAGGATCAGGGTTCGAAGTGAGAAGTTGGAGGCCAAGATCATCAACCTCGTCGAAGGCCGGGTGATCGAGCGTGAGGAGGTCGGGGTTGAGCGCTGAGACGGAACTGGTCGGGTTGATAGGGCACCCCGTAGAACATTCCCTGTCCCCGGTCATGCACAACGCCGCCTTCGAGGAGAAGGGACTGGACTACGTGTACCTCGCGTTCGACGTCCCCCCGGACAGTTTGAAGGAGGCCGTGTTCGGTGCCAGGGCGCTCGGTATAGTCGGTTTGAACGTCACTATCCCGCATAAGGTGGCCGTCATGGACCTCTGCGACGAGCTGGACAGGGACGCCGAACTCATCGGGGCCGTTAACACGTTGAGGTTCTCCGAGGGCTCCATCGAGGGGTACAACACGGACGGTGAGGGGTTCCTCAGGGCATTAAGGGAGGAGGCCGGGTTCGAACCGAAAGGCGCGAAATGCGTGGTTCTAGGGGCGGGGGGCGCGGCCAGGGCCGTGGTGTTCAAGCTCGGTGACGAGGGCGCTTCGGAGATCGTCATAGCGAACAGGACCCCGGAAAAGGCCGTGAAACTCGCCGAGGAGGTGTCGGAAAGGCTCGGAGTTGAGGCCAAGGGCACCGGGCTCGATAAGGAGACGCTCGAAGAGGAGTTGAGAGACGCCGATCTCCTCGTCGACGCCACGCCGGTAGGCATGTATCCGAACGTCGACGAGCCTCCTTTGGTCACGGCGGACATGATGCATCCCGACCTCATCGTTAACGATCTCGTTTACAATCCACCCAAGACAAGGTTGCTGGAGGAGGCCGAAAAGGCGGGAGCCACCCCCGTCAGCGGCGTCGGGATGTTGGTCCATCAGGGTGCCCTGGCCTTCGAGATATGGACCGGTGAGGAGGCACCCGTCGACGTGATGAGGCGGGCCGTGTTGGAAGCCCTCGGTCGGGATCGTTGCTGATTTAAGCGGATCCGGAAGCCGGGCGCCGGGGGTGATCCCCCATGGAGATAAACGGTGTCGAGATCGAGGACACGTTCGCCGAGGCTTTCGAGTTCAGGGTCGCCAGGATCCTCATAACGGCCGCCACCAAGAGGTGGGCGCGCGTGGCGGCCCGCGAGACCACGGGTTACGGCACATCCGTCATCATGTGTCCGGCCGAGGCCGGTATCGACAAGGGCTTCGTCGATCCTCAAGACACGCCCGACGGTAGACCAGGCGTCATCGTGATGATAGGTCACAACGACGAGGAGCAGCTGGCCGAGGAGCTTCTCCACAGGATCGGCCAGTGCGTCATGACCGCGCCCACGGCCAACGCGTTCGATGCCATGCCGGAGGACGCCGAGGTCGTGGGAAGCGACAGGGTGGGGTACAAGCTGAGTTTCTTCGGTGATGGGTACCAAGAGGAAGATGAGATCGACGGTAGGAAGGTCTGGAAGGTCCCGATAGTCGAGGGAGAGTTCATCGTAGAGGACGAGTTCAAGATAGCCAAAGGAGTCGCCGGCGGCAACTTCTACATCATGGCGGAGAGCCAGCCGGCGGCCCTTCAGGCGGCCGAGGCGGCCGTGGACGCCATAAGGAAGGTTTCGAAGGTTTACACCCCGTTCCCGGGCGGGATAGTGGCCTCCGCGTCCAAGGTGGGTTCGAAGCAGTACGACTTCCTGCCCGCGTCGACGAACGACGCCTACTGTCCGACCGTTGAGGACAACGAGCTGCCGGAAGGCGTCAAGAGCGTGTACGAGATCGTGATAAACGGCCTGTCGGAGGACGCCGTCAAGGAGGCCATGAGGGTAGGGATCGAAGCCGCGTGCACCCAGCCGGGTGTCGTGAAGATCAGTGCGGGTAACTTCGGCGGCGAGCTGGGACAGTACGAGATCCACCTACACGACCTGTTCTAACGCCCTCCGGGTTCCCCTTCTCCCTCTCACCCCGTCCACCGCCGTCTCGAGGGCGCCTATCACCCTGACCCTCACCACGTGCACCCCTTCGAAGCGATCCGGCAGATCGGCGACGAGCACGGGACCTCCTAGACCCTCGCAGGTCCTGTCCACGAGCCAGTTCAACAGGCTCTCAACGTCGTCGAAGTTCTTCCTCTCCAGGTCATCGATGTGGACGGTCTCGGACGTCTTGAACCAATGCGCGTTCATCCTCCTGAACCTCTCAGGCGTGAGCTTCTCCTCTAAAATGTCCCTCAACTCCGGGGACATGGTCTTCCTGACGGGACTCTCGATGCCGAGTCTGTTCAACTCGAACCCTTGGAGCGATTCGAGAACAGCCCTCACGGCCGCCATCTCGGGGATCGGGGACGCGCCCATCCCCATCACCGTGGTATCCGGGTCGCCCGTGTCCAACACCGCTCCTACGACGTGGACGCCCTCGACCCTACTGGGGAGCAAACGGAGGTTCGGCCTGTAACCGGTCACGGCCTCCACCGAGTCGACGACTTTTTCCACGTCGGTTCCGGTCACGTCGAGTTGCTCCACCGGGGCTCTCCTCTCCTCGTGCACCGACCATGCGTCGCGCTCGATGACCTCGAGGAGTCCTTGAACGATCGCTTCGTTCCGAGTCCTCCCTGCCGCTAACCCGTTGGTGTGGGTGGGGGCGATCGCCTCGGGTACGGGGTGGAACACCTCCTCGACCGGTATCTGAACGTGCTCCCCGTCGGGCAGTGTAAGGGCATCCACCCAGCGGTTCGGTTCCCCTCTGTAGGCCTCCGGGTACGGGTTGACGGGATCGTCGGGGTCTCGGATGACCCGAGATTCGTCGTATCGACATCGATCGCGTTCCACGGCCTCCATCACGCCGGATACCCTGGCTTGCGTCTTCGACGTGCCTTTGCCCGCGTGATGTTTTCCTTTCCCGTTCCGGAAGACGACGACGTGCGCGTCGCCCTCGCCCCGTTCCGAAACGGGTTTTAGACCCAGCTCACGGTCGATCCCGGTGCTCTCGATGAATTCGAGGGTTTCTTCCGGTCGCTCCGAGCGGAAGCCCTCCACGGCGTACGTTATCTTCGGCAGGGGAGTTTCCCCCTTTGGCTGTGCTGGTGTACGAACACGCCGTAGCCACGGGCGATCGGAGGCTATTACCTGAGGGTTCCGCTATGGCGGAAGCCTTGGCCATGGCGTTGTCCGAAGCCGGTGAGAGGCCGGTGATCCCTGCGGCCGAGGGGGTGGGACTCCGTTGGGGTGTCGTGGTCAGGAGCCTGGAGGAAGCGTTGGACATGTGCGACGGTGCCGTCGTCGTAGCCCCTGAGGATGACGACGTGCTGGCCGGTGTCATCGAAGAACTCTCGGAAGCGGGGTTGCGCGTGTACGGTCCGGATCCCGACGCCGTCAGGATCGCCGCCGACAAGGTGGAGACGAAGGGTAGGCTGAAAGAGGCCGGTCTCAGGGTGCCGCCCGAGGATGGTGAGTGTCTCGTGGTCAAGCCGAGGGGTTCCTGTGGTAGCGAGGGGGTGATCATGAGCTTGGAGGACGGCGTGAACGGTGACGACGTCCTGATCGAGGGGTTGGTGGCGGGGCCCAAGTGCAGCGTGTTGGCGTGTCGGTGGGGGGGCGATGTCGGCGTTCTGGCGGTCAACGACCAGGTGATGGTCGAGGCCGCGGGTCACATGATCTACGTCGGAGGGGTCACGCCCTCCGCGTTTCTCGGCGTGGAGGATGCTAGGTCTTTAGCGGTGACCGTGGGAGATGCCTTAGGTCTTGACGGGGTATTCGGTGTGGACTTAGTGGTGACTAAAAGTGGCCCGGTGGTGCTCGAGGTCAACCCGAGGCCCACGACCCCTATCGTGGCCGCGGCTTCGGAGGATCCCGAATCCGTGGCATCTTCCCTGTTGGGGGACCCGAGGGACGTGTCCTACGAGTCCTCTTACCTGTACGTTCACGGGGGGCTCTCCGCGCTGACGGAGATGATTATGGATAGGATGGACGTGGAAGCCTCGGAGACCTTGAAGATAGGCGGTCTTCGAGTCGTCGAAATACGGTGACACGTCCGGGGTTGGTGTTACGGATGGCTGACAAGATCATGGGGCTGGACGTGGGAGGGGCCCACACGGATGCGGCCCTGGTAAGGTTGAGGGACGAGGGGATGGTCGTGGAAGACACCGAGAGGATCTACCTGCCGCTGTGGAAGAAGCGCAACCATCACAGGCTGGAGAGGCTCATCAGGAAGTTGGCCAGACGCTGGCGTCCGGACGCGGTCGGACTGACGATGTCCGGGGAGCTGGCCGACGCTTTCCCGACGAGGAAGGACGGTGTCGAGTTCATAGTCAAGGCGACGAGGCGAGCGACGAGACGGGACGTGTTCGTGGTAACGTCCGAGGGGGAGCTTGTGGATCCGGAGGAGGCGGTGGCGGAATGGAGGAAGGTGGCGGGGGCGAACTGGAGGGCCTCGTCCGAGTTACTGGCCAGCGTGCACGGTGAGGATGAAGATTTCGTATTTTGTGACTTCGGCTCGACTACTTTAGACATAATACCTATAATGGAGGGAGAAGTAAAAGCTAAGGGTAGAACGGACTACGAAAGGCTTAAGCATGGCGAGCTAGTTTACGTGGGTTTCCTTAGAACTCCTTTGTCCTACTTGTTGGATAGAGTGATTATAGACGGTAACGTAGTGGAGGTATCTTACGAATACTTTTCAATAGTAGCGGATGCATTAACGGTGCTGGGTATAATAGGTGAGGATGAGTACACCGTCGAGACGCCGGACGGTAGGGGTAAGTCGTACGAGGAGTGCGCCAGGAGACTGGCTAGGGTCGTTTGCTCGGACCCGGAGGAGATAGGGGAGGAGGGGGTCATCGAGATAGCGAAACAGGCGTTCAAGGAGTTGTTCGGTAGGGTGTTCAAGCACGTGCAGAGGAAGGTTAGGGAGACGGGGGTCGAGCACGCCGTCACGGCGGGGTCGGGCGAGGAGGTTCTCACGGAGGTCTTCAAGAGGTTGGACGTGGAAACCACGGGGTTCGACGATGTCTTCGGCGAGGGTGCCGAGGTGGCTCCCGCGGTCGGGGCCGCTTACTTGACCGCGGTGAACCTCAGGGGTTGACCTCCACCCTGGGTAGCGACTTCTTGGCCAGTTTGAGGTACCTGCGCGTCGGTTCTCGGATAAGTTTCTCCACCCTGTCCTCCGTCAGGTACCCTATCCTCTTGGCCGGGACCCCGGCCCACACCTCGTAACTCTTGACTTCGGTGCCCTCCGTGACGACGGCTCCCGCGGCCACCACGGAACACTCTTCGATGACGACCCCGTTCATGACGGTCGCGTTCATCCCGATGAGAACGTCGGTTTCGATGGTGGCGCCGTGGATGACCGCCCCGTGTCCTATGGACACGTCCTTCGCTATCTCCACCTCGTAGCCCGGGGACGTGTGGATTACCACGTTGTCTTGGACGTTGGTTCGCCTCCCTATCCTCACGGGTTCCAAGTCGCCCCTGATCACGGCACCTGGCCACAGGTTCACGTCCCTACCCAACTCGACGCGACCCATGACGGTCACGGTGGGATGTGCGTAGATCCCATCCTCTATCTCGACTTCTCCGGACACGTACAACGTTAGATCACCCCGATCGGAACATCGGAAGCATCGCACAAGTTCAAAGTAATTCGAACGTGTATCCCGTTCTATGACTGACCTCTGATTCCCACTTCATCACGTCAACTACGTTCACTGGAAACAACCACTTTCTGTCCTTATCGAACACATCTTTGATCATCCTTCTCAACGTTTTGGATATCTTAACTTTCTCGCCTCCGACCACCATGGTCCTATCGTCCAGATCGACGTTGTCGACGGTCACCGATAGCACCTGGAGACAGTCCCTCCCCGTCTCCAACATCGTGGAGAGAACGGGGAGGAAGAAACGGTACTTGCCGCCTCGGTCGCTGAGGTCCACCGCCAACACCAGCAACTCGCCCATTCTGATGTCGACGGTCAACGCGTCGGAGTCGTCCAAGGCCCCCCACCTGAAAGGCATCTCCGGCTTGTCATCGTAGTACTTGGAGAGGTCCGAGTAGTGCTCCATCACCAGGGTCCTCAGACCGTCGTCGGTGACGACCGACGATACGGGCTCGTCGCCGAACCCCCGGAACACGCTCACGAACTCGGTGATGATGGGTCGGGGTAGGAACCTTCCCGTCCTGTGCCTCACGTAGGGCTCGGCGGTTTTCTCGAGTGGTTCCTCGGTCACGTCGCTGGCCGGTGTGTCGGGGAAGGCCGCCCTGAGTATCGCCGACATGACCACGTATGCGAACATGTGGAAACCGGTGACCATGGTGGTGTAGCGTTTCTTCACCAGCGACCTGAGGAACCTCCTCATTGAAGTCTCCAGATCACTCACAGTCAAAACTCAGGAACCGCCCAGCTCGAACTCGTCGTGGACGGCCCTGACGGCGTCCTTCTCGTCCTCCTCCGCCACCACGAACGAGATGTTCAGTTCCGACGCGCCCTGGGAGATGGTCTTCACGTTGACTCCGCGACGAGACACGGCGTCGAAGACCCGGGCCGCCACCCCGGGTGTTCCTCTCATGCCTTCACCGACCACGGCCACCACGCTGGCGTCGGTCGTGAACTCGACGGATTCCAGGACCCCTTCACCCACGAACTCGCGCTCCAGGGCCTTGGCGGCCTTCTCCGCGTCGTCCTCGGACACTATTATAGATATGTTAGACTCGGACGCGGATTGTGATATCATGATGACGTTGATGCCCTCGTCCCCGAGCCTCGAGAAAACCCTCCCGGCTATCCCGGGTCTGCCGATCATCGTTATCCCCCGGAGGTCCACGACACCGACGTCCGAGGACGAGGCCACGGCCTTGACGACGTGTTCCGCCCTGTCCGCCGTGGACGTGATGAGGGTTCCCGGGGCATCCGGGTTGAACGTGTTCTTGACCCGCACGGGTATGCCGGGTTCTCTAACGGGGATCACGGTCTTCGGGTGTAGAACCTCGGCGCCGAAGCTGGCGAGTTCCATCGCTTCCTCGTACGAGAGCCTCTCCACGGTCCTGGCGTCCGGTACCAGCTTCGGGTTGGCCGTCATTATACCGTCGACGTCGGTCCATATCTGGACCTCGTCCACACCCAACGCCGCGCCCAGTATGGCCGCGGAGTAGTCCGAGCCTCCCCTTCCAAGGGTCGTGACGTCACCGTCGAGCGTCCTTCCTATGAAGCCCGTGACGACGGGCACCTTGCCCGCGTTCAGCATCGGTTCGAGGACTCGCCTCGCCCTGCGTTGACACTCCGGCATTATGGGCTCTGCCTCCCCGAACCTGTCGTCCGTGACGACACCGGCCTCGCCGCCCTCCAGCGGTTCCGAGTCGATGCCGACGTCCCTCAAGGCACCGCTCACTATCGGGGCGGACAGTCGTTCCCCGAACGATAAGACGAGATCCCTGGACCTCGGCGTCACCTCACCCACGTAACTGAGCCCGATGAGCACCTTCTCCAGCTCGTCCAGGAGGGACTCTATCGTCCCCAGTACCTCCCTGGCCACTATCGACGAGGATATCAGGTTCTCGACGGTTTCAACGTGCAGGTGCCTCAGTTTGCCCACGTAGGATTTGATCTCCTCCTCGCTCCAGGAAGGGGCCTCCTCGGCCGCCCTCTCCAACGTGTCCGTAACGCCGGCCATCGCGGACACCACGACCACGGGCTCGATCCCGTCCTCCAGGGAACCCTTGATTACACTCACGACCCTGCGGATGTTGTCGGCACCGCCGACCGACGTTCCCCCGAACTTCATGACCACCCTCAAGCCGAACACCACCCGGGGAGAACGGGCTTGTCCGAGGACGACACCAAGACCCGCGTCTGGGTACCGGGTCCGGAGGAGAAGAGACTGGGAGCCTCCGTCGCCGCCGAGGCACTGAAGAAGGTGGCGGAGGCCGGGTACCCCGTCTTCGAACCCCGCGTTTGCAGGGCCACGGGGGTCAAGGCGATCGCCAGGGAGGTGGTCAGGGAACTAGGCGAGCTGACCGGGCTGGAATACTCCCTCAAGGGCATCGATAAGGTGTTCGACAAGATCCTAACGAAACTCCCGGTGATAAAGCACGTGGTCGCGCCCGACGATTTCCACGACGAAGAACTACCGATGGAAGGATACGTGGTGTTCGTGGGCGTGGACCCTAGGGAGTACACGGAGGTCAGGGAGAAGGCCCCGGTGATAGCGGTGACGGCCAGGGAGGAACTCGACCTCGACAAAACCCCCCTGGTCCTCGCCAGGAACGACCTGTGCGTCGACAAGGGGGAATGCGCCGTCCTAGCCCTCCACGCCGCGGACGTACCCCCGGAGAGACCCCCGTACGACGTCGAGGTCCTAACCCACCGCGACCTCTACGGTCAAATGGTCAAACTGGCCAGGTTCATCGCCAGCACCGTGGCCACGAGGTGCGGATACCTGAAGTTCCCTTACGTGACCGTGAAGGAGAGCTTACTACTCGACCCGGGGGAGTACAAGGTACGCATCAAGGAGAAGGACCGACCCGGGTGAGGCGGGCGTGCGGGGATGAGAAGAACCCTGGTCAAGTTGGCCTCGAAGCCCTTCGTGAAGGGAGAGGTGATAGCCTGCGGTACCAAGTACGACCCCATAGACGAGGAGGAGAAGGAGATAGTCGACGTCATCAACTCGATCCCACTACTCCTCGTAAGGTTCGAGAGCTACCCGAAACCCCCCGAGGAAGTCATCGCAGCCGAGCTAGGCCCGGAGCTGTCGGAGGAACTCAGGAAGAGAGGCTACGGATTGACCCCCATCGAGGCCTTCTCACCCAAGACCCTTGATGTCACCCTGGTCACCAAGATAGTCCTGGACGAGACCAGGTACGTGTACTGCACGTTCCCCTCGGACTCGAACGTCCGAAAACTGGCCCGCAAGTACGGATGCACGGTGTTGGAGGAGGACGTGGGTGAAGCCCTCGTCGAAGCCCCTACCAAGTACCACGCCCTCCGCTTCGCGGTAGGCGTCCTGCTCGAGTTAAACGGGTCCGCCGCCGTGGGATTCACCCAAGCCGCGGCCACCGAGAGGTACGCCAAGGTGGAGACCCTGATCAGACCACCCTTCGCGGCGTTCACCAAGATGGGAGCGGAGTGGGCCATCCACGAGGGCGGCGAGCGGAAGATACCGAAACCCTCCGGGGACGTCGAGGCCCCGGATAGGATCCTCTACCTCGACGTCATAGGATCCACGAGGTTGATCGACAAGTTGGGCCGATCGTACCTGCACGGGTTCATGGAGAGGGTCATCGAGACCCTCCAGGAGGAGCACGCCTCCATACTCCACCACAGGCCGGGAGGCGACGACGTCCTCGCGAGGTTTCCCTCCAAAAGCCACGCTTTAAGGGCAGCCATCAAGGTGTTAGGCCTCGCCGACAAGGCTAGGGTAAAGGTCAGGGAGGGCGTCGGGAACTCCAGGAGCTCCGCCGCGGAGGAAGCCCTAGCCACCGAGGAGAGGCTCAGGTACGAGGCGTCCTTCGTGGCCTTCAGGTTCGGTCCTGACGTCGTAGCCCTCGTGGAACCACCTCCACCCGCCTACGAGGCCGCCAGGCTCCCCATGGAGCTCGGCAGGATGGTGGCGGCCTCCCTGATAACCGGCTCCCTGGCCATCGTTCACCCCGTCCTAGCGCTCCCGGCCCTGTTCGTGTTCCCACTGGCCGCCTTCAAAAGGGCCTCCAAGCCCCACTACGGCCTGATATGGAGCGTGATATGGCTCGGAGTGACCGCGGGGGTGATCTCCGCGGCCGCGGGGCTCAGACCGATAATCCTCCCTCCGGGCCTAAGGGAACTCATCGACGTGACCTTCGGGGTTATCCTCAAGACGATCCTATCGAAAGGGACCCTCCCAGGGGTAGGATGGCCGTGACCTTGATGGAAGAATGCAGGAGCGGCGACGTACCCGAGATCGTGAGAAAGGCGGCGGAATCCGAGGGTATAGAACCCGAGAAACTAGCCCGCCTGGTGGCCGAGGGAAAGGCCGTCATCCCGGCCCACGTCGACCGTAGAGACGCGATAAACCCCGCCCCGATAGGCGAGGGTCTCCGCGTCAAGGTGAACGCCAACGTGGGATCCTCCCCGGCCCTGGCCGATCCCGACCTCGAGGTGAAGAAGGCTGAAGCCGCCGTCGAGTACGGAGCGGACACCGTCATGGACCTCAGCACCGGGGGAGACCTCAGGGAAATAAGGAAGGCCATACTCGAAGCCGTCGACGTCCCCGTAGGCACCGTACCGATCTACGAGGCGGCCGTCGAAGCCAGACGGTCCGGAAAAGCCGTCGTCGACATGGACGAGGACGACATGTTGAAAGCCATCGAGCGGCACGCGGAGGACGGAGTCGACTTCATGACCATCCACGCCGCCCTGACCAGGGAAGCCCTCGAAGACCTCCTCCGGTACCCCAGACGCCTGGGCGTCGTCTCCAGAGGAGGCGCCATCATCGCCGCCTGGATGATACACCACGACGCGGAAAACCCCCTCTACGAGAACTACGACTACATCCTCGAGGTACTGAAGGAGCACGACGTCACGGTATCAATAGGGGACGGGATGAGACCCGGGTCGGTGTTGGACGCCAACGATCCGGCCCAACACAGGGAGATGATAATCCAGTCCGAACTCGTCCACAGGTCCCGAGAGGCCGGGGTCCAATCCATGGTCGAAGGGCCCGGTCACGTCCCGCTCCACGAGATCCCCGCCGTCGTCAAACTCCAGAAGAAAATCTGCGACGGGGCACCGTTCTACGTCCTGGGGCCCATCCCCACCGACGTGGCGCCCGGGTACGACCACATAACGGCGGCCATCGGAGGCGCCATAGCCGCGTACCACGGCGCCGATTTCCTATGTTACGTGACCCCCGCCGAACACCTGGCCCTACCCGACGTCGAGGACGTCGTGGAGGGCGTCATAGCGGCCAGGATAGCCGCCCACGCCGCCGAAACGGCGAGGGGGCACCCCGAGGCGCTGAGGGAGAACGAGCGGATGGCGGAAGCCAGGTGGAACCTCGACTGGGAGACGCAGTTCGAGACCGCCCTCGACGGCGAGAAAGCGAGGAAGTACAGGGAAGAGAGACCCCCCGAGGACGAGGAAGAATGTTCCATGTGTGACGAGTTCTGCGCCATAGCCATCCTCCGCAGGTACCTGGAGGAGGGCAAATGAAACCGGAGCCAACCTTCGTGCCGGAAGCCCTCCGGATGACGTTCACCAGGACTATGGCGGCACCCAGGCCCGAAGAACCCGAAAGGGCCCTCCGCCTACTCACGGCCTTCTACGACGGCGACACCGTGTACGTCGAAGAGAAACTCGACGGTACCAACGTCAGACTCCACGTGTCGCCGGAAGGCACCCTGGCCCACACGAGGGGATGGGTCGACGTCGACGCCTACCTGAAGGACCTAGGCGTGGAGCCACCCTGGGCGGACGCCCCCGACGAGTACGACGGTCTCACGGTCTTCGAGGGCGAACTGCTGCCCTACGACGTGTTCTCGCAGGACTCCCCGAGGCTCCACGAGCTGGCCGGTGCCCTCGAGGCCGAGGTCCTCTTCGACGGGCGACCCTCCGACACCACGGCTGAGGCCGTGTACCTGGAGGGCAAACGGTACGAGTGCAGACCGGAACCCCTGTTCTCCAAGGCCTGCGAACTGGACCCGGACCACGAACTGATCCAAAGGTTCATCGAGGAAAACGAGCGGAAACCCGAATTCCCTCACGCCCTGAGGGAGGGACGCGTCCGGGTTAGGTACCACGCGTACGAGGTGGATCTACTGGAGGGAGAACCCTTCGTCCGCAGGCCCAGGCCCGAACATCACCGCGAATGCAGGAGACTCTTCGATCCCGTACCGTACCGTGCCATCGACGCCTACGACGCCGAGACGCTCGAAAGGGAACTGAACAGGTGCGAGAGGGAGTTGAAAGAGGGGTTATGCCTCAAGCCCGAAGTCGAGGATACGGAACACCCGCACTCGGTGAAGGTCAGGTGCGAGTGGTTCCTGAGGAGGGAGTTCGAGGGGAGGTTACCCCGGACGGGCGCCCCCAAGGTGGTGGGTAGACTGACCGTCCAGATGCATCAAACGGTGCTCCTCCACGAGAACATCCGCGATCTCGCCGGAAAGGACCCCTTAAGGGTGGGTAGGGTTCCTAGGAGGGTCAGAGAGAGGGTGGAGAGAGCTCTCAACCTTCAGCGCGCCTTCTTGGAACGGGGATTGGACACGGAATCACTGTGAAGGTCGACGTCTCACCCGTCGTGCCCGTCGTCGTGGACGTCGTGGTCGGTGTCGTGGTTGGCGGTTGTATCGACGTGGCCGACGTTCCGGTCGACGTTGGCGACGGTGAGGGTACCGGGTAGGAGTAAGAGGATGGAGAGACCCCCGTTCCCGTGGTCGTGGACGTCACCTCCGAGGTCGCTTCGACCACCAGGTTGGATAATTCCGCCGTGAACGACACCGGGAACACCTGCAGTACGGGTGTCTGCCATATCGCCGGTAACACCGTGTTGAGCGCGAGCGCCGGATCGAAGTCGACGTAGGGTGGGCTCGCGTTCCAATCACCCAACACCGTCTGGATGAGGGTAGACGGGTATCCGAAGCCCGACGGTCCGACGAATATGTCGAAGGTCCACTGAGAGTTGAGGACCCCGACGAGGGTCTTCAGGGCGTTGAGGTCCTTCGCCGATAGCGGTTTGAGTAACGACGCCAGGGTATCCAGGAACGTGAACTGGAACCCGGTTCCGCTCGCCACGATGGGTGACGACGGCGTCCCGTTCTCCGACACGAAAGTGCTCAACCACTCGGATACCCTCGTGAACACGTCCCCGGACGTCGGAAGGGCCGGGAACTTGACGGTGAGTTCGGTCGCGGTCTCGAACGCCGTCTTGCCCGTCGCCATGGCCGCCGCGTAGTTCGTGGGAGCCGTCGCCGACATGTAAACCAGGTAATCCGTGCCCGGCGTCCAATCCATCACCCTGACTCCCGGCACGGTGGATATGGTGACGTCGACCTCGGACGAGAGGGAACCAAGGTCCACGCTGGAGGGATGCGACGTTTCCTCCACCACGCACACCGGTTTCAGGGGAACGACGCATTCGTCGGAGGAGAGTTGGGAGGCGAAAGATAGGGTACCGGGAGCCGATGACCCGTACATGTACTGCAACTGGCCTACCAGAGGCATAACGGTCATCTCGCACAGGTCCCATCCGTTGCTAGTACTGTTCGCGAAGTTAATCATCAACAGCTGTACTTCTTTACCACCTATATCCACATACGTTGTTATTCCTATCTGACTTACTTGATCTTTATTATTGCCCTTGTTATCCTCGTAATATTGAGTTATATCGAATTCAAATATTGGATCAAAGGTATTTTCAATCACTACGTCGCTAAATACATACTCATCAGCATTGCTATCGTATGTCTCCTTGGAATTAAAGTTTATAAACGTCCTGATGCTGAAGTAATCGTTATTGTAAAACGTGTAAATAGCGGCCAGCCCTCCAATTGGCACATATCTATTATTCTCATACCATTCGACTCCAGGGAACGGGATAGCCAGTATATCATATCCGAAGTTGGTAGTAGTGTTCATCTCCAAGAACTTATCGAGTGAGTAATATGGCTTAACATCTGATGATAGCAGTATTAAGAATTTCATGGTGCTAGCATTGGCGTTGTATACTACATTGACTGATGATATATCGTCAAATCCTTCAACAGTCGCTGTTACCTGTGACGTGGATGAGGATGACCACTTTCCATATGCTCTAAAGTACACCAATATGGGAACGTCGTAAGTCTGGTTATTCGAGTAAAACGGGAGTACTGTTATTGATCCGTCCTGTAAAGATACTATAACATACCTTGCAAATACCACGTACATCGGAGGAGGAGAAGTTGTATTGGAGGTGCTGGATGTGAAGAAATTATCTTGAAACGTATTGTAACCGGGCGAGTTCAGTAAATGAACTTCTAGCCATGCTACTAAACAGTATGCTTCGGTACCGTCGGATGATAAATACGATGCGAACGATATGGAGGAAGCATCCGATGGACAGTGTGGGGATGCCCATAATAGTGCGGTATACAGTATTTCTAAGCCACCATTGGTAACTTTTAATGTCTTGAACCAAACGCCATATGTTCCCTTATGGTAACCTATAAACGATATCGCTACCAAGGGAGACTTGAGGATTCTCAAGTCGAAGTCTTGTATACCACTATCTTCTTCTATCCAGCCTGACACGGAATTTGATACGACAGGGACGCCCGAATACGGGTACTCAACATTCACTACTGTCCATCCGATTTTCCCGTTGACATTGTACATAACGAGGTAGGTATTGTCAATACCGGAGGAAGACTCTGATGAACTTATTAGAACAACTTTTATCTTGCTGGCCGATCCGCCTACCGGGATCTGTAGTGATCCCGTACTTTGAACAGCGGACTGATAGTAAACGGGGTATGGGTATCCCGTTCCAACTAAGATCCTCTCGGTTATGGGAGTTATGTAGATATAATTATCGGATGAGTAAGACACTAGTATAGGGATTTCCTCCGCCTGCGTTCCGCTTAATGATGATTGCATGATCACCGGGTTTGAAGCTGCAACACCTATTGCTGAAACGCTTTCTTCCACGGATATAAAGCCAGCTGGAATCTTAACTTCATCGTATCTAACAAGATACACTGATATTCCCTTAGCTGTTTCACTAGAAGTATACGTCGCTACCACTTCGCCTAGGTTATTCACAGGATAGGCCGAGTACACGGCAACATACTTGGTGTGATCTTGACATGTAGTCGAATTCACTGTGATGTTCTCGGCTATGGTGACCTCGGAATGAATCCAGGGGGCTAGGTTGGGCCACATCTGATTATATCTACTCTCCAGCACCTGCTGGAGCGGAGACGAGCACGAGGAGGCCACCGGGATGACGCAGAGCGAGAGCATCACCAGGAGAAGGAGGGGAGCGCCCTTCAACGGCCACTTCCCCCTACCGCTTCGTCGTTAGCCTGCTTAAAAACGTGATCGGGGAGGCCGTCCCTTGTGCGGGATAGCGTTCTCCGCCGCGGGTAGATCGGAGGTCGAGGCGATGTTGGACGTCATGCGTCACCGGGGGCCGGACGGTCGAGGTGTGACCGTGTTGTCGGACGGCGGGTTCACGGGGGATGGGGAGGGCCCCTCCCTGGGTCACGTCAGGTTGTGGGTGAGGGGCGACCCGGATGCGGAGCAGCCGATAGTCGGGGATGGCAGGGCGGTCGCCGTCAACGGTGAGGTGTACAACTACAGGGAGATAGTCGGGGAGGACGTCCCCTCCGACTCGTGGGCGGTTTTCGAGTCCGTGAGGGACGTGTCGACGGCGAAGGGAGCACTAAGGGTGCTGATGGGTGAGTACTCCTTCGTGACCGTGTTCGAGGACGGGACCGTGGTGGCGGGTAGGGATCCCGTGGGTGTCAGGCCCCTTTATTACTCGATGGAAGGCGGCGTCCTCCGGATAGCTTCGGAGAAGAAGGCCCTGTGGCGTGTCGGGGCGAGGGAGGTCAGGAGGTTACCTCCCGGTTCCGTCCTCGTGGCCGGGGACGAGGGCGTGGATGTGACCGGTGTGGTCAGGATTCCCAGGCCCGAGCCCGGGTCCCACGGCGTGGAGGAGCTGGAGGACGCGTTGAGGGATGCGGTCGCCAGGCGTGTCGAGGAGACGGAAAGGGTGGGCGTGGTCCTGTCGGGGGGCGTCGATTCCACCACAGTCACCGTTCTGGCGTCGGAGTACGTGGACGTGCAGGCTTACTCCGCCGGGTTCCCGGGGTCCGAGGACGTGGATTTCGCGGAGAGGGTCGCGCGTGAGATCGGTGTGGAGTTCGAGGCCGTGGACCTGTCGGAGGATTTTCCGAGGTTCGTGGTGGCCACGGTGTACGCCGTCGAGTCGTGCAATCCGATGAAGGTGGAGGTGGGTATCCCCGTGCTCGCGTGCGCCGAGGCGATGGGGAGGGACGGTTTGAAAGTCATGTTGTCTGGTCAGGGCGCCGATGAGCTGTTGGGTGGGTACCATCGGTACACGAGGCTCTACGACGATCCGGTGGCCCTGATGTTCGAGCTCTGGAGGGACGTGGCGTCTATCCACGAGGTGAACCTTGAGAGGGACGATAAGGCCGGGATGTTCGGTGGATCGGTGGAGCTTAGGGTACCGTTCCTGGACATGGACGTCGTGAGGGTGGGGATGGGGATACATCCGTACGATAACCTCGCTTCGGCCGATGACAGGTTGAGGAAGAGGGCCCTCAGGAAGGTGGCCGAGAGGGTGGGTGTCCCGAGGTTCGTGGTGGAACGGCGCAAGGTCGCCACCCAGTACGGGTCCATGACGTCGAAGGAGTTGGACAGGTTGGCCAGGTCCGTGGGCGTGAAGAAGGGCGTCGCGAGGGAGCTCGGGTACCGGAGTCACAAGGAGCTCTTCCTCAGGTTGGTGGGCAAGCGTTTGGGGTTCCCTTGGGAGGCCCCGGATCCCGAGGAAGTTGAACGGGTGGCATCTAAAATGGGGATGGAGGCGTCCCTGGTCGAGTTCCTGGAGGAGTACGTGGATCCGTTCGCTAGAGAGGTAGCCGGTCGGTGAGTAGAGCTTCCAGGCTCAGTCCCTTTCTGACGGCGGATTGCAGGGTTATTTTGCGTGAGGACGTCGTCTCTTCGGTGTTTTCGGGTCGGACGAGTACGACGTTGAGGGGGTGTCGGGGTAGTCTCCTGTGTGCGGGTCGCCAGGCGATGAAGGGTGTTGCGTCGAACGTCTTGGCGAATTCCTCGAGTTTCGTCACGTCTTCCTTGGGCACGTAGAGCACGTCGGATCGTCGGACCTTGCATTCCATCACCACGTGTCCTTCCGAGGGTGTGTAGGCGACGACGTCGACGGGACCGGATCCCGCGGCTCTTAGGGCGCCGTACCCTCTGTCCCTCAGGTAGTTCACTATGTCCCTCTCCAGCCTGGCTCCCTTCTCGTACCTGGTCACGGGACCTCTACCCCTTTGAGCGGGTCGTCGATCCTTTTTCGAATGTAGGAGACGATGACGTTGGCGATGTCCTCCACGTCCTTTCCCTCGGCTTTCAGCCACTTCACTTCCACGGAGTACCTGGTCTCGACGGCGTCTGCCGCCTTCCTGTACATCCTTCTGACCTTCTTCAGGAACTCCCTGTCGAATTCCTCGTCCTCCACCATCGGTTCCCTGTCGATGATGAAGATGACGTCGGGTTTGGGGACGGGGCGTTGGAGTTCGACGAGCCAGTCGAAGTCGGCGCCGAGCGTTGATTGGTAGGCTATGGTGCTTAGTAGGGTTCTGTCCGATATCACGAGGTCGTGTTCTTTCAGGTTCAGCTCGGTGTGGAGTAGCATTCTGTCGAGGGTGAAGGCCAGGGCTTGGGCGTACGGGTCCTCGAGTTCGAGGGCGCGTTTTCCTATCTCGGTGTACGGTTCCGCGACGGTTGCGACGTCGTACCCCATCATCTCGAGTATCTCCGCCGCGGTGTGTACGACGGACGTTTTCCCTACCCCGTCGACCCCGTCGATGCCTACGTACAAGTTCGTGCCCTCGGGAAATGTTAATATATCTCGATATTGAACCTGCGGTCGTGGAGGGCAGCGGGGCGGGGTAGCCAGGTCCATCCCGCCGGGCTCATAACCCGGAGGTCCCGGGTTCAAATCCCGGCCCCGCTACCAAGTCCCGGAATCGTTATGAACTTCATAACGATACGGGGTGGGGAGGGAGGCTAGATCGCGTTCAGGACGTCCCACAGGGCCTCGACGACAGTCAGGAACACCGTCATAGCGGTTCCGAACGCCAGGTCGGTGCCCGTCACCGGGATCCCGATCTTCTGCAGGAACCCGGCTATCGCGTCGAACACGGGGTTCAACGGGTCCCCAGCCACGAGACCGGCTTTGACGTTCTCCGGTAGTACCAACGTCAGCAACGTTGCGATCACCGCCGGTGTCACGACGTCCACGTGGATGGATGGTGTCCTGACCTGCACGTGGGGTTTCGGCACCACCGGTGGGGCCGGCGGTACCGTCGGTACCTCACCGGCGTGGCTCGCCGACGTGTTCCTCTTCGATTCTTCCTCGTTCTCCTCCGCGGACAGCAGGGGTTGGATGTTGACGCCGGCCGCCCAGAGTATGGCCTTCGCCAGGAGGGCGTGGGCACCCTCCCTATCCGTCAGCTCCGGGTGGGGTCCGAACAACACGAACCTGCCCCGTGGAACCCACTTGTCCCCTTCCCTCACGAAGTACTGACCCGCTACTATCGCCCAGCCGCTGCACACGTCCTCGTATTGACCTACGGGCCAGATCTTGATCATGACCTCCTTGCCTTCGATGTTGGTTATCTTGTACCAGTACCCGTCCTTAGCGTCGTACACGTCACCGTTCTCGGGGCCGAAGCCGGGGCCGTTCCAGTACTTGTACCAGTACACTCTGTTCCAGGTGTACGGTGGTGTCAGCGGGTTGTGGGGTAGTATCAGGACGTGACATATCCTGTCGGGGCCCTCCATGCCGTCTATCACGGTGACGCCGTCCACGAAGACGTCCTGAGAGCCCGGGTTTCCGGGGGCGTATTCCAGGTCGCCGGCGTGGAGGTAGGCACCGGCACAGATACCGACGTACCCGATGCCTAGATCGATCTGAGCGTGGTACAGGTCCTTTATCCAGTCGAAGTGCCAGTAGCGCTCGGGGTGCCAGCCGCCCGGCACGTAGAGCACGTTTATGTGCTCGCCCGTCAGCGGGTCCGTCCCCGTTTCCATGACCGCTCTCCACCTGTCCGGCAGCTCGGTGTAGTGCCATACTATGGTGTATTCCGGGGATTTGGCCCTGTAAGCGTCCCACCACTCGACTATCTTCTCGGTGTCGGCCACGCACGTGTCGTCGGCACCTCCCCCGGCCCACGTGAGCATCTGTACCTCGGCGACCGACGCGACCGGGGCCGTCGCCACCGCGATCATCACCAACGCGGTAAACCGAAGGGTTTCCATAACTCCGCCCTCCCCGGTTCGGCGCGGGAGGGGACCCATTATATCGCTTGACCGCACCGGTTCGAAGCCTGGGATGAAGAAGGGACCTCCGGAGGGGTGACCTTGTGACCGGACCGGTGGGAGCTGACCCCCTCACTTGATCACTTTCAGTCTCTCGACGGCCTGCGGGTACAGTGAAACTTCGAAACCGTCCTCGTCACGTTTTATCACCAGGTTGCCCCTGTTGTCTATCCTCACCACTTCACCCTTGATCTTCCTCTTCCTGTACCCCGTGGGAGCCCTGTACTTGACGACCACGGCGACCTCCTTCCCGATGATATCCTCGTCCCACTCCGGCACCGTCATCTCGAAGAAGTTGGGTCGCTTCAGACCGAACTCCTTGTACGTCGGTACACGCTTCAGCTCCTTGCCGCACTTGGGACATCTGAAGACTTCCGTCCCATCTTCCCTCAGTTCCACTTCCATCTCGACACCGCACTCGGGGCACATCATCTCCCTACATCACCCCCGGGATCTGGCGCTCTCGTGTTCCTCGGCCAGGGAACCCGCGTCTCCCCCGACCTTGAACCTCAGTATCACGTCCCTCCCCAACTTCTCCACCGACGTCAACTCCAGCGCGACCCCGTCCACCACCTCGGAAAAACCCTCCCCCTCCAACGCGGTGGGGGCCTCGGAACCCCCGACCATGACGGGGGCTATCGCCATCCTGACCTCGTCCACGAGACCCTCCTTGAAGAACGACCAGGCCAGGGTGGGACCGCCCTCGAGGAGTAACCTCTCCACCCCGTACTCGCGGGCAAGGTGACGCAGCGCTGCGGCCACGTCGACCCTCTCCTTCCCGACCCTATGAACGTCCACCCCCGCCTCCTCTAGTTCCCTCACCCTGTCCTCCGGGGCGACGTCCGAGCAGTAGATCACGGTGGGGATGGATCCGGCCGTTTTCACCAGCCTGGAGTCCGCGGGGGTCCTACATCTGGAGTCGAACACGACCCTGATCGGATCCTCACCGTCCACGAGGCGGACGTTGAGCATCGGATCGTCCGCCAGCACGGTGTTGACTCCCACCGCCACCGCGTCGAACTCCGCCCTGAGCCTGTGGACCTCGACCAGATCCTCCCTACCGGAGACCCTGGAATCGCCGTCGACGGTGGCTACCTTGCCGTCGGCCGTGACGGCTACGTTGTAGAGGACGAAGGGCCTCTCACGATGAACCCTTCCACCCATAGTACGTCGGCGACCCCCTTACGGAACGATCTCAACGCGTCCTCCGGGGACATCACTATCGGCTCACCGTGCACGTTGAAGCTCGTGTTGAGAACGGCCCCGAGTCCCGTTTCGTCGCGGAAACGTTCGACGATCCGACGGTAGAACGGGTCCTCGTCCACGAGGGTCTGGGGTCTCGTCGTACCGTCCACGTGGACCACCGCGGGCGCCTCCTCCTCGAAGTGCTCCGTGGCGCGAAACGCCATGGTCATGAACCTGGACTCGCAGGCGTTCTCCGCGTACCTCGGGAAGTCTTCCATCAGCACGGTGGGGGCGAAGGGCTGGAAGGGGTCTCTTCCGAGCATTTCGTTGAGCCTATCGACGATCCCTTCGTCCCTAGGGTCGGCCAGTATGCTCCTGTGACCCAGGGCCCTAGGCCCGTACTCCATGGCGCCCTTGAACACGGCCACCACGTTGCCTTCAAGCAGCTCCTCGACCACGGTCTCGGGGTCGTCCCCGACGTGCTCGTACTCGACGCCCTCGTCGTCCAGGATCCTCTCGACCTCGTCTTCGTCGTACGAGGGACCCAGGTACACGTGTTCCATCCTGGGAGGCGATGGTGTTCTTCCCTCGGCGAGTTCGTGGAGGGCCCATACGCGTAGGGCCGCTCCCAACGCGAGTCCGCCGTCGCCCATGTTTGGGTGGACGAAGAGGTCGATGTTCAGCCTCTCCCTGAGCTTCATGTTGGCCACCACGTTCGCCGCCACCCCGCCGGCGTAGGCCACGTTCTTCTCGTTCCAGGCCTCGATGTGGTGGGCGAAGAGGTCGAGGAGGCACCTTTCGAGGTGTCTTTGGGCCGTGGCGGCTAGGTCTTCCCTGGGGAGCTCGGCCAGCGGGGAGGATCTCAGGAACCTGACGGCCTCGCCGGAGATGAGGCCGCTCTCGTTCACCACCGTGCCCTTTTCGACCCTGATGTACTCGTTCTCGAGCCACTCCATCGCGTCGTCGTCCGGGCGGCCGTACGCGGCCAGGCACATGGTCTTTCCCTCGTCCTTCATGGGTTGGTAACCCAGCATCTGCGTGACGTTGGCGTAGAAGTCGCCCAGGGAGTCCCTGTATGATACCGTCGCGACGCGTCGCATGTCGCCTTTTTCACACACCCATACCGTCGCCGATAGACCGTCGCCGGCGGCGTCGACGGTTATCGTGAGGCATCGATCGAACCCGGAGGTGTAATAGGCGGAAGCGGCGTGGGCCTCGTGGTGTTCGACGTGGATCAGGGGGGCCTCGAGCCTATCGGCGAGCTCCCTGAGCGCGTCGGCGAGTTTCTTCCTCCTGTAGAGGCCCGCGACGGCTATCGCGTCGATGTCCTCCCCGTGTTCCCGGAGCACCCACCGGAGGGAGCGTTCCGGCACGCCCCGGTGAAGCTTTTTCCTCGAAAACCTTTCCTCGTTGGCGGCGGCGACGACGTCGCCGTCGTCCACCAGGGCGACCCCGGCGTCGTGCCCGTGGTGGACGCCGAGGATCCTCATCTGGGGGACCCCCGCTCCATGGCGGACAAACAGAAGTTCATCCCGTTCAGGAAGCTCCTGGGTATGGACGTTTACACGGAGGAAGGAGAGTGGATAGGCAACGTTGAAGACGTCACGTTCAACCAATCCGACGGCTCTCTGAGCAAGTACATCATCGTGAGGACGGAGAAGAAGTCCGGGGGCTTCATCCCCGTCCTGTCCGGGGCCGAGGGCGAGGAGATGCTCACCGTGAACGCCGAGGATGTGAAGGCGATAGGGGACATAGTGATAGTGCGTAGCAGACCGAGAGCCGAGAGGGAGGAAAGGGAGGAGAGCGAGGAGGAAGAGGTCATCCCGGGAGCCTGAGCCCCTTGCTCTTCCTCATCGAACACATGGACGAGTGGTCCCCTTGGATCGATATCGAATACGCGGAGTCCTACCGCGTCTGCCGCCGGGAAGGCATCGACGTCGTCGTCACCAACGCGAGCCCGGAGGTTATGATCAAGGGTAGGTACCCGCGGATACCGACGTCCGTCGAGGACGTGCCTCTGGATCCGGAGAGGGTCGCCGTCCTGGTTCCCGAGGCGGAGGATCCGCTGACCCCCGAGGATTCCGAGAGGCTGGACGCGGTCGTCGTAGGCGGGATCCTCGGGGATCACCCGCGGAGGAAGAGGACACTCCGTCTGCTGGTGCCGAAGCTGAAAGGGTTCGAGACGAGGACACTAGGTCCTTACCACTTCAGTATCGACGGTGCGGTCAAGGTGGCCCTCAGGGTCCTCGTGGAGGGTATCGACCTCGAGGAGGTGGAGGTCGTCGAGAAACCGGAGTTGGAGGTGGAGCCTGGACACACCGTCACGTTGAACTGTGACTACCCGGCGGTGGACGGGGATCCGTGGATCCCCGAAGAACTCGTCGATTACCTCAGGGAGGGTATAGTGGAGTATGAGGAGGCTGAGTTTAGCGCTCGTAGGGCTGGGAGGGATAGGAGGGACGGTCCTGAGGGAACTGCGTGAGGGGAGGCTCAGGGAGTTCTACAGGTTGGAGGTGGCTTGTGACAGACACGAGGAGAAGCTCGCCGAAGCGGAGAGGGACTTCGGGTGTAAGACCACGGACGACGTGAAGGACGTGATCGACCACGGCGCCGACGTCATCCTGGAGGCGGCCTCCATAGAGGCGGCGGCGGAACTGTTACCGGAGGCCTTGGAGACGTCTTCGGTCGTCGTGATGAGCACCGGCGTGTTCGCGATCACTCCGGGTTTGCTGGAGGAGTGCGTGGACGTGGCGGGGGACAACGGGACCATGCTGGTGCTCCCGTCGGGGGCTATAGGGGGCATCGACATAGTCGTCGCGCTCAGGGATGATGTCGAGGAGGCCGTGCTCACGACGAGGAAACCGCCCGAATCGCTCGGTGTAGAGGTCGACGGGGAGGAGGTGTTGTTCGAGGGATCCGTGGACAGGGCCGTCGAGAGGTTCCCGAGGAACGTCAACGTGGCCGCGACCTTGGCAACGGCGCTGGGGGATCCCGATCTACTGACGGTCAGGGTGGTTGCCGACCCGAAGGCGGAGTGTATAACGCACGAGATAGAGTTGAAAACAGACGTCGGAGAGTACAGGATCGAGGTGAAGAACGAACCCTTACCCGATGTCCCTAGGACCAGCGCCTTGGCCGCCATGTCGGCGGTGGCGACGCTTGAAAAACTCGCGTCGCCGCTCAGGGTCGGAACGTGACTTCAGGGACCGCGAGATCTTCTCGGAGTTGAGGGTCCCGCCCAACCTACACCTCGTCCTGAGGGTGGACGGTAGGGCTTTCACGTCCCTGACGGACAGGTTGGGGTTCGAGAAGCCGTACGATCGCAGGTTCGCCGACGCTATGGCCAGCACGGCCGCCAGACTCGTGAAGGACGCCGGGCTCGGGGCCGTGATGGCTTACACGTTCTCCGACGAGATAAACCTGCTGATACCGAGGGACAGGGTGCCTTTCGCGGGTAGGGTGGAGAAACTCGTCTCGGTGTCCGCTTCCTGCGCCTCGGCCTATCTGGTGAAGGAGCTGAGGGAACGGGGGGTCGATACCGGGGAGGAGACGATCTCGTTCGACTCCCGGTGCATACCCCTGAGAACGGACGAGGTGCCCGGTTACATGGCGTGGAGACAGGCCGAGGCCTGGAGGAATCACGTCAACTCGTACGGGTACTGGGCTCTCAGGAAGAAGGGGCTCGGTCCAAGGGAGGCGGCGGAGAGGCTCAAGGGGATGAAAGCGCACGACGTGCACGAGCTCCTGTACTCCGAGTTCGGTATAAACCTCGGGAGAACACCGGTGTGGCAGCGACGGGGGATGGTCGCGTACAAGGTGGTCGTTCCCGTCCGAGGCGTTCTCAGGAGGAGGGTTACCGTCGACAGACATCCCCCGTTTTTCGACGATCCCGAGGGTGAGCGGCTGGTCCTGTCCTTGGTCGAGAAAGGATACGTCGACATCGACGGTTGGGAAGGGGTGATGAAACGTGATCAACGTGCTGGTGCTGGGTGACTCGCACATCCCCGAAAGGGCTCAGAGCGTACCGGCACCGCTGCAGGAGAAGATAGAGGAGTTGACACCCGTCGACGTGGTGATATCACCGGGGGATTATACCGCGGATGACGTCGTCGAGTGGATATCCTCGCTGGGTGAAAAGGCCCTGATGGTCGTTGGGAACTGCGACTGGGGGTTACCCCTTCCCCCAAGGGTGACCGACTATCTCGAGAACCTCAAAGTCGTCGTCGACCACGGAACCGACGTGCACCCCAGAGGAGACCCCGACGGTCTCGCTAGGATAGCGGAGGAGGAAGGTGCCGACGTGATATTCACCGGGCACACCCACAGGCCCGAGTTCAGGGTCCATCGGGGAGTCCTGATAGTGAACCCGGGCAGCCTCACGGGGGTCAGGTCCGGAGGGGGGCCGTCACCCGGTCCCTCGTTCATGTACGGCACCATCGACGACAGGGAGGTATGGATGAAGCTTTACATGCTGAGGGACGGGGAGATGATCACCGAGACGTACGAGGTGGAGCTCTGAAATTGCTGTTCCGAGTCGGCGATGACGAGGAGTGCGAGGGGGAGAATCTTCGGGCCGCTCTCTCACGTTACGGCCCTTACGTCGAAGCTTCTCGTCCCGTCCACGTCGAAGTCCAGGGTAGGGAACCGCCCGCGTTCCTAGACGTTCTCACGGACGTCATGGGGTGGGAGATAGAGGAGGGGGCTGAGGTCGAACTCGAACTATCGTCAGACCCTAGAGATAACCGACCTCACGTCCTTCACATCAGGCCGTCGGAGGACCCGCTGATCGCGGCGATGAAAGCCCACGGCAAGGTGTTCGGGGAACCGGTGGCCCCGGTCGTCGCGTACGAAGGGATCAAGGCGGTTGCGCACGTGGCCGTTCACGGTAGGTTCCTGGCCTACACCGTGACCTCGGTCTGGGAGACCTTGGGTCACGTTCTGACGGGCGTGAGCGAAGCGGGGATCGGGACGGCAGACGTTCTGAAGGAGGTGAGGGAGACCTTCGGAGAACTCACGGTGATGAGGGCGGCTCCCGGTCCGGTGTCTTGGGTTCCGGGGGCGCCAGAAGCGTCTCCCGGAGGATGCGCCGTGCTCGCGGCCAGGCGGTCAAAGAACGCTTTCGGGGACACGTTGTGGTCCCTCTAGGGCTTCCTCGACCCTCATCGGCACCTCGGACAGGCGTGATGCCGTGGTCACCTCGCAGTCGCACACCACGGCCAGCTCCAAGGGCGAGACTCCATCGATGAACGTGCCAGTCTCAACCGATATCTCGGGTAGAACTAGGACGTCCAACCTCCTGCCCCTCACCTCGTTCAGGACGTCCCTTCCCGTCAGGAGACCCGCGCAGGATATGTTGCCGCCGAAGTACCTGTTCTCGACGACGATAGCCTCGACACGACCCCTCTCGCACGACGCGTTCACGGCGTCGGCCAACGCCTCGATCACGGGTCCGAAGGCTTCACCCGTCACCAATCCTACCTCGACGTCGTGTTCCTCGATCACGAGGGCCAACTCGGAGGTTATTTCGTCCAGATTCTCCTCATCCGCGACCTCCATCGGATCACGGAGGCTGTCGCACGGGACGACGCTCATGTCCAGCTCCTCGTCGGCCCTACGGACGGTCGCTCGTAGGGTCTCCAGTTCCCTCCCCGTCGGTGGTCTGATGCCGAAGGGGTTGTAATCCGTGACCCCGACCGGGATGACCACGCACTTCCTGAACCCCATGTCATCGAGGTCCGATAAGGTGTTCATCACGTGACCGTCGTTGTAACCGGGCACCACGACGAGGTTCGCCACGGGGTCGGCCACGTCCGGAACCCTGGACACGGCCTCCAAGGCCTTCTCGGCCGCTCGGATGTCTTCGTTGGTGAGGGAGGCCCTGACCTTCGGATCGGTGGACATCACGTGCACGTCTATCTGATCCACGTACCGGGCCATGGTTTCGACGGTTTTTTCGTCGGAGAACTTGAGAGAGGTGATGACCTTCAGGGGCAAGGGTTCACGCGTCGAGACTATCTCCCTCGCCCTCCGAAGGACCTCCTCCAACCTCGGATGGTTGACGAGATCGTTGGGATACAGGGACAACGGGTGGATGGCCTTGAGGGTGTCCTCGGCGTCCGGCGGTAGTTGAGCGGCGTAGCAGTGTTTACACACCGGCCTGCAGGGAGGGGTCGGGTCGTCGGGCGGACCGTGGGCTTCCACGAGCCATGTTTCCTCCCCATCGTAATCGAGGTGTCTTCCCACCCAGTCCACCTATCTCTCACCCGCCGGTTCGAAGTCCACGTGATGGTTCACGTACGACGATGGGTTCCTGTACGTTCTCTTGATGAGGTCTAGGACCTCCCTACCCTCCACGTCGATGTCGTCCCCGCGCTTCACCGCCTTGCGGAGCTCCTCGTAGTTCACGTCGAGCGAGGGTATCCTGAACGTTACCGGATCCAGCACGTCGACGATGTCCTGGATGAGCGCCCAGTTGATCACCGGGGAGACCACGTCACCACCTAGGCAGTCGAACATGACCGTTGAGAGTCGGCAACTGTATCCCTCTCGGGTTATCCCCTTCGGTGAGTGGTACGTGGCTATCAGGGACATAGGTTTGATGAGGTCGTCCGCGGTCACCTCGAGGGCCGCCGTGGGAACCGTGCCGAAACCCAGGGAGGAGGATACCGTCAATTCCATGTCCCGTAGGGATTCCCTGCACTTCATCCCGGAGAGTTTGATGCACTCGTTGTCCCCTTCCATCACGTTGGGAAACAGCGGGACGATGACGCGGGATCTGACGTCGTACTCGTCCGGCACGTAGGTACCCGTGACCTTGAACTCGACCGGGTAATCCTCCACGAGGACCATCTCGGTAACTTCCTCGTTTATCTCCGATACGACGTTCAAGATCTCCTCGATCTTGAGGGCTGCCGACGCGACGTCCCTTATCTGGAGCACGCGCACGAGGTCTTTGACGACGCGCGCCTCGTCCGGGCCGTTCGGACCCAGTAAGGTCGCGTCGGGTACCGCCGGAAGGGCCCCGAACGATACTTTGATGCGAACGTCGTCGTCGATGGTGTCCACCTCGAAGCGTTTGGTCCCAGCGTTCCCTCCCCTCAGCGAGATCTCGGTCTTCGCGTCCTCGCCCTCGAACCTCCCCTTGATGACCCCATCGTTCACGTCGAACTCGGCCGTGAGATCGCCCAGGGGGACGGGTTCTCCGTCTAAGACCTTCAGGATGTTGTCGAGGACCCATTCCGTCACCTCGTCCGATTCCGCCAGTATCGAGTTGACCCATTTGACGATCGGGTTGGTGTCGTCGATAACGTGTTCGGAGAGGAACAGGGTCACGGCCACGGTGACGGCGTCGTCGGGGTCGCTTATCCCCAGTTTCTTCATTATGTCCCGAACCACGGATTTGCGCGCGTCCATCTCGTACTCTTTAACGTCCTCACCTTTGAGGGCGCGCTCTATCCTCTCCATGGTGGCCGTGCCTACGCAGCTGAAACCGTGTTGAGAGATGACCCTGAGGAGCCCCGTGAGCCCTATCCCTCGGATGGATTCCTCGAACCTATCGACGAGTTCCTCCGGGACGCGGACCTTCACCCTCAGGGTTCATCACTCCCGGGGGTCACCGTTTGCTTCACCTCCACGTGGTGGTCCGCGCCAGGAAGGACGCCTCGGCGGTTGAGGCGACCCTCCAGCGATATTATCCTGACTGGCGTTGGAAGGTCGACACCGTGAAGGGCGAGCGGAGGCCCGATTGGATACTGGGGATGGCGAGGGAGCTGTTCAGGGATTCGGAAGCCCTGTGGAAGGTTTTACTGTTGGGAAAAAGAAGTTACCCGTTCGGCCGACGTGTCAAGGCCGTGGAGGACTGGACCGTCGTCAACGTGGGGAAGGCGGAGGTGAGGAACGCTAGGCTCGTCGAGATCTTGGACGCCATCGAGGCGGGAAGGGCCGCCGACAGGCTGAGGGTTGCCTTCAGGGGAGGGGTTTTCGAACTCCGAGCCGGAGACCCCATGACCGAGGACAAGGACGCGGACGTTCTGATCCGATGGGGCCGATTCGCCGAGAGCTTACGTGAGGTGACGGGAACCGGGGTACCGGCGGGATCCTACGTCTCGGTCAGGGTTCCGGGGTCTCCACCCGAGGAGACACTGTACGACTCTCAAGGGTCCCCGGTGGGGGTCCTAAGGACGCCTGAGCGCGGAGAGCCTTCCTTCGAGGTGCTCAAGGAGGAACCTGACCCGTTCGACCTGGAGGCAGCCTTGAAGGTTAACTCCGAGGTCCTGGATAAGGTCGCGGAGAGATCATTGGAGTTCCTCCGTAGTACCGTAAGGGACGTGGACGTCCTGGTAGTCCCCGTGTCCGGCGGTAAGGATAGCGCCGTGTCCCTATCGCTGGCGGTGAAGGCGGCCGATGAGTTGGACCTCGACGTTCTAGCCGTTCACGTGGACACTGGCTTCGATCTCGGGACCGAGACCGCCTTGGAGGTTTGCGAGGCCCTTGGCGTCGATATGGAAAAAGTAGATGTTTCCGGAGATATCAAACGGGGATTATCGACGAAGGGTCTTCCGACCCATGATGACAGGTGGTGTACCGGTGTCAAGCTGGGGGGCGTTAAGCGGGTTCTGAAGGACGTGGAGGGGGAACCTGTACTGGTGGTCGGGGACAGGGACGCCGAGAGCAGGAGGAGGCGGTTGAGACCGCCGGAGCACGAAAACAGGATCCTGAGCGTCCGTGAAGTCAACCCTATAAAGGGATGGAGCGCCGCCGAGGTTTTGATGACGTGCTTTCGAGAGGGTCTTCCGCTGAGTCCACTCTACGAGCTCGGGTTCTACAGGTTGGGATGCTCCATCTGCCCGTCTCTCACAGCGTGGGAGAGGGCGTTGTTGGAGAGGTACGGGGACGAGTTAGGGTTCGAGTTCTTCCTCGACGATGAACTCGAAGACCTCGTCGGCTAAATCCGGGTTCTTGGGTTCTTTGGCCCTGATCGCGTAGAGTTTTCTCTTCGGCCTCTCTTTCAGCCTGACCACGACGACGTCCCCTTTCTCCGCGTAGTCCTGGGCGGCTATCTCGGACACTATGCTGACCCCGGCGCCCTGTGCTACGGCTTTGATGACGGCATCGGTGCTTCCGAGCTCCTGGACCACGTTGAAGTCGTCGAACGACATCCCGTGTTCCCTCAAGAACCTCTCTACCTCCCGTCTGGTCCCTGAACCGGGTTCCCTGTTGACGTAGTCGATTCCTTTCAGCTCCTCGACGCTGACCTCCTCCTTCTCCGCCAGCTCGTGATCGGGCGGCACCACGAGCACGAGTTCTTCCTCACCTATGATCCCTATCCTGAAGCCCTCCTTGATCAGGAACGGTAGCTCGTCCTCCCCGACGCTCAGGAACCGTAGGGTTCCGACGGCGGCCAGGTCCACCATGTTGGTTTCTACTAGCCTGGTGGCCTCGAGCGAGTCGCACACGAGGACCCTAGGGTACACGTCGGGGTGTTCTCGTCTGAAATCCGCCATGAGCTTGGGCATTATGTAGGTGCCAGGTATCGTGCCTGTGGCTATCTCCACGGTCTTCAAAGACGTTCACCCCCTTCGATCCCGCCGCTTTTCCGTCAAATACGGTTGGGTAACGCGGGTGTTAATGGCTATCGAACTTTCAAAACTACTCGTGTAAAACGGAGGGGCGGGCGCGGGGTGGGCCGGATGTCCCCCCGGCCGAAACCCGGGACCTCATCCTCGGCGGGGGCGAGCCCGCCGGATCGGTCCGGTCCTTGCCACCGGGGGGAGATGATCGTAGGACGGCCCTAGCCGACTCGATGACGACGCTCGGGCAATGGTGATCCCGCCTCCTCCCTGTACTTCCTCGCCCTCTCCTCGTAGTACTCCGCCAGCTCCAACCTGAACGACCGTAGGTCCAGGGGTTCGGCCCTGTGCTCCACCATGACCACCGCTCTGTCGGCGGCCGCCGTTAGGTCGTCCAGCACGCCGGTCGCCGCGACTATCGTGACCCCCCTGGATAGGATCTCGTCCTTCACCTCCACCAACGTTCGTATGCCCTCGAGCTCCTTCGTCAGAACCCCGGGCACCAGCAGGTTGACGGCCGCCCTGTCCTCGTCGATGAATATCATCTTCTTTCCTTCTTCCACAGCCTTTTGGATCTCGTAAGCCATCTTTATGGACCCACTGGCCAGCCCTATTACGTTATCAGGACTACCTTTATATCCTGGAGGTAACCTTTTGAAGAACATCGACACGTCTTCTCCGTTCATCCGCCTTATCCCAGCTTCCGCCCTAGCCGTGCTTCTTACGGTGATACAATACTCCCTACCATCACCTGGAGCGTGGTCATCTTGACCTGCTTCTATAGCATTAACTAGCGTTGTTTTACCTTGAGCGTTAGCTCCAGCCACGGCGAATAACTCACCTTCGTATATCGGCATGAATCTCATCTTCTCCTTCGAATGAGGGAGCTTGATCTCCAGGGGCTCGAAACCGTTCCCCTCCGGGACCTCGAACGGTATGTGTGGTTCCGGCTTGGGACCGGCGATCCGGTGATGTCGCCTCACGTCGGTGTACCGACGGGCGGGTCGGGTCCCCTCCCCCACCAGGGCCACCACGCTCCTACCCTCGTGAGTCAGCCGACCGTCCTCCATGCGCTCCCTCAGCTCACGCTGATCGAGGACCACGTCACACGTTTCACGTATCGACTCGAACGGGACCGACTTCACCTCTTCGACGACGGCCGTGAGGGTCTCATGGAGTCTATCGGTGAGTGATTCCTCGTCGAGACCGGGTGGGAACAGCATCTTCAGCGTCAGAAGGAGTTCTCTCGCCTTCCTGATGACCCTGTTGTCCTTCCCGGGCATCCAAACGGGCGGGGTCCTGAACCCGTGTAGCCTGACCACCGTGCAGGGTTCCGTCAGTTGTTTGGTCTTCTTGTAGTCTATCTCCTTCCCCGACAGGGGGTAAAGTTCCTCCCTCTCCCTGGAAGCCTCCTTGAGGTGTTCTATTATCGGATGGGCTCCGGCGTCCTCGGCACCTTCGGGTACCTTCTTCAGATCGCGCCTATGGATCCTGACGGGAAGGACCACCTTGATGTGATCGGAGGCCCTTACGACGTACCATCTCCTGCCGAAGGTCGATCTCTTGACCGAGGGGTCCTTTACGACTCCCGCCGGCGGTCTGAAGGCCAGGATCGCGTCCCGAAACTCGGACGTCGACGTTATGGACTATCCCCTGGCGAGAAACGGATGGTCAGAGGAAGAAAAGCGTCTTGTCCTCGAGACCCTTGACGCCCTCTTGGAACAGGCGGGCGCTCTTCCGGCCCAACAACTCGGCACGCTGGAGGTGTTCCATGGCCGCGTTGACGTCCCCCTGTTGAGCCGCGACGACACCCGCGTGGAACTCCTTGAGGAACTCCTTACCGACGTGAACACCTTCCTCCAGGCGGTTCAACGCCTTCCTTATATCCGGGTCGGCGGTCGCGCCTATCAGGGTGAACGCCTTCTTGAGGTTCTCGACGCCGTCGGCGGCCGCGTTCACGGCCTTCGAGTAGTGGGAGTACGCCTCCTGGAGTTTCTCCACCAGCGTCGGGGCGGCGCTCAACGCGGCGAGGGGGTTGGCGCGGACGGCGTTGTACGTGGCCATGGCCTCCCTTAGGGCCGCATCGCCCTCCTTCTGCTGTTGTTGGGCTGTGAGAACGTCCTTGGTGGCTAACTCGAGGTCGTGGATGGCGGTCGGCACCGACGCCAGCCTCATCCATTGGACGCTCGCGGCTAGAACCAGGAGGGCCAGGAGGGAGGCGGCGAGGTAGGGAGAGGGGGGCGTGGCGTGACCCCCCTTATCCGGGTTGCACGCCTAGGAGTTGCTGGATGCTCGGTGGCTGAGGCGGCTGGGGTAGTAGTCCCAGGAACGGTGCCGGCACGTTGAGTACGGCACCGACCAGCCCGCCGACGATCAGGTTCTCCGGGAACGGGATGCCCACCAGGGTGGCGACGGCGGTCGCTATGGCGCCGGTTACCAGGCCGCTGACGGTCCTGGCGTACACGGGTCCGACTACGCTGTTGACCAATATGTCGAGGGCGGATGGCACCGGTAGAGACATCACGTAGTTTCTCATCTCCATCATGTAATTGTAAACCTTAGTAGCCACAGTTTTCATCCTTTGTTGTATCTGTTGTTCGATCATTTGCTTTATCTTCTCTATCTCTTGTTGAACGTTAATCTGCTGTTGATTGGACGAGGATGATGTGCCTTGTCCGGTGGCGAACTTTACCTTCCAAACCACGTCGTCCAGTATGTCAGATCTCTTGAGTTGGCTGATGTTGGCAACGTGCTTGGTGACTTGGGCCGTCATGAAGTAGTACGGTCCTAGCGCGTATGGGTTGGGTTCCGTTCCGACCTTGAACTTGAACTGGACGGTGTATTTCTGCCCGGCCGTCACGTCCATGGTCTTCCTGTAGCTGTCCTCCGGGATTATGGAGTACTCCGGAGGTATCCCTAGATACGCTGGAGCCACCATCACGTCGATCTTACCGCTCTCCTTCGCCTGTAACGTCAGAGTCACGGTGACCTCGGATCCGGGTTTGAGGATAGCCACTTTCTCGAAGTTGGGATGGGCGTTGGGACCGAGCTCGTCGGCGTGGTAAAACGTCACGGGCTGCCCGTTCACCTCGACGTTCACTATCTCAACGGTCTTGGGTAACTTGTACTGGGAGGAACTGCTCGAGGATTGGTCCTGGGCGGCGACGGGTCCTACGGCCATCAGGGCGGCCAGTAGGGCCACGGTGTAGATCGCTCTCAATTCGAACACCCCTCGAGGGGGATTGCACGATGCCGCGGAGGAGCCCTCTTAAAGAGGTTTTCAGCAGGATGTTCCACGCACCGGGGGAGGACCCCTCCAGGTACAGGTTTTGGGTGGTGGACAGGGGAGGCCCTTCGGGGCTTAGGGAGGTGTCCGGCGAGGAGGTGGAACGACTTGAAAAGGGTTTTCTCGTGCTGTGGGAGGGGACCAGGATACCCCTTCACAGGGTGGTGAGGGTCGAGAGGGACGGTGAGGTCATTTGGGAACGGCGTGGTCGTGCCGGTCGATGAACGCCAGGGCCGCTACGGCGCCTATCCTGCCGCATTCGTCCTTCCCCAGGCTCACAACCTCGACGTCGGTCCTCTCTATCACCTCGTCCACCTCCGCGGGATCTAACACCTCCCGCTGCGCCCTCTCACCTAGCCTCAAGATATCGCTAGGGATGTCCACCGATTCCCAGAAGGCCACGCATGTGGACCCGGAGTACGCGACCTCGCCGAGGAACTCGAGGAAGGCTTCCTTGACCTCTTCGATTCGACCCGGCTCGACCCCCAACTCCACCACCGTGGCCGCGCAGTTCGTGGTGCGGTTGGGGACCCTCGGGTAGAGTTGAACGGTAACGTGTCTGGCGTAGAAGATCCCGTGCTCCGATTCCAATCGCTTGCAAACGGCGTCCACCGCGGACCAAGTGGCCCCTTCCTCCTCGGTGTCGGTATCGTCGACACCGATCACGAGCCTGGACAACCTTGGGGTCACGACGGTGGCCCTACCCAGTTTCGCGCCTCCGCCTTCCTCGTGCACTTCGATACGTAGGACACCTCGGGCGGGTCCCCTGGCGAGGGCCGCCCCGACGCCGGCCCCTGCGAGTCCCGCGTGGGTTACCCTGACCTCGTCCCCGTCCACCTCGACGGCTTCGACGCCCGCGGGTCTGATCCCGGGTTCCAGTTCCAACTCCGCCCGGCCGGTTCTTAGCAGGAAAACGTGGCGTTTTCCTTCCCGGGTCGCCCTCAGGACCAGGGGACTCGTCCTGGAGTACTGGTCGATGACCCATTGGGATCCCGTCGGAGTGGGATGGTCCTCGAAGAGCAGTACCTTTTCCTCCTCCCCGTCGGTGAGCGTGGCTATCCTCTCGTACGGGGTTACCCAGGGTATCCGTTCGCAACGCTTCGCCGCGTCCTGCCTGGTCAACGTTTTCAACTCGGACTACCCCGGGGTGGGTTGGTTTGGCGGAGGTCACGACGGAATTCGATCCCGGTAAGTGGGTGTTGGTGCCCACCTTGCACACGTTGGAGAGGATGAGAACCAGGGAGTTATCGCCGTCGGCCGACGTGCCGGAGGTCGTGGACAGGCTCAGGAGGTTGGCGAGGGAAGCCGTGATCGTCGAGAGGGGGGAGGACACTGTTCTCGCGATAGGACCGGACAGAACCCTGGTCCTTGCACCCATGCGGGTCTACGACCTGGAAACGTACAGACCCGAACTCGAGAGGGCGCTCTCCAGGTTCGATCCCAGTTACTCGGTGTACGTGGTGACCAGCGGGGGTTGCTTCGTGACGTCCGCGGGCAACGTGGACGTGGAAACGTTGTGCGAGAGGTACGATAGGGGGAGGTTCTCCGGGGACGCGAGGACGCTCGTGTTGTGCCGGGAAGGGGAGGAGGCGTTCGCCGTGGTCACCGTGAGGCCCCCGAAGAGGAGGGAGAGACGCCTAGCTCGCGAAGCAACCCGTCGATGATACGGGCCACGGTCTTCCCGCCCTCCTCGTCCGAGGCCGTGGTCACCACGAACACCTCCTGGGTGGCCGCCCCCTCCGATAGTAGGACCTTCACGTTCCCCCTCTCGTCCACCCGACTCACCTTGGCCCTGACCCCTCCGCCTCCCCTGGACCCCTTGGCCCCTATCCTGCCCGGCACCACCTTCTTCACGTACGGAATCGAGCATATCGCCGTGACGATCTCCCTGCCCCTCCTGCCGCCGATGATCGTCGAGTGACCGCCTCCGATCTTGTCTTCCGGCGACACGTCGACGGTCTCCAGTTCTCGCGCCGCTTTCAGTTCCGCCTCGATCGAGTCGGCGAGCCTCCGTAGATCGTTCGTCCTGGAGGGCTTGATCCTGACGCCTGAAACCCTCTCCGCGATGTCGACGACGGTCCTGTCCGAGTCCGAGGTGTGGACGGCCACCTCCGGGGATACGGCGTTCAGGAGCTCCCCGAGGAGTTCCCCCACGTTCCTCGCTATCACGCCGTCGGGATCCGGGTGATTGAACCTCCTGGAGATCTCGTCCCTTCTGGAACCGTCGGTGAGCACCAACTCGTACCCGTCGTCCGTCGCTCTCAGCGCCACACCGGGCCTCGTGGGGGTGCCGCACCTCGGACACCTGAAGGGGGGTTCCGTGGGGAAGCCGCAGGCCGGGCAGGGCTCGGGCATCCTTCACCTGCCCAGCAGCCTGTGCGCCTTGCCCAGGTGACCGGCCGCTAGGGCGGCGACCAGGGAAAGTTCGCCCGCCAGGACGGCCGCCCCTACGACCTCCGCGAACTCCCTGGCGTTGGTGCCGGGCGGGTCGCCCCCGCCGGCCACGCCCAGGATCTCGAGGCATTCCCTTTGGGTTTCCACCCTGGTGCCTCCGCCCACGGTACCCACGTTCAGCGATGGGATCGTGACGCTCGCGTATAGGTCCCCGTCCTCCGTCACCTCCATGGTCGTGTACCCCGTCGAACCGTCCACCACGTGGGCCTCGTCCTGACCCGTGGCGATGAATATCGCCGCCACGATGTTGGCGTGGTGCGCGTTGAAGCCGATGTTGCCCGCGGTGGCCGATCCCACCAGGTTCTTCCTGTAGTTGACCTCGGCCATGGCCTCCGGGGTGGTCTTGAGTTTCTCCTCCACCACGTCCCTAGGCACCTCGACCTCGGCTACGACCGACCTACCCCTTCCCATTATGTTGTTCAGCCAGGAGGGCTTCTTGTCCACGCACACGTTACCGCTCACGGACACGCACTTGGCCTTGGGGTAGTTCTCTTCTATCCACTTGACGGCCTCCTCGACCGCTATCGTGACCATGTTCATGCCCATGGCGTCCTTCGTGTCGAACCTGAACCTGAGGAAGGCGTGTCTACCCGTGAGGAACTCGTCTATCTCTATCAGCTCGCCGTGTCTGGTCGTGCTCTCGGCGACCTCTTTGATCTCCTCGAAGTGCTCTTGAACCCATCCCAGGAACTTGAGGGCCTCCCTCGCGTTTGGGAGCTTGAAGACGGGTGCCCTGGTCATCCCGTCCCACACGACCCTGACGTGCGCGCCGCCGGACTCCGTTATCGTGGAACATCCCCTGTTCACGGAGGCCACCAGGGCTCCCTCGGTGGTCGCGAGAGGAACGTAATATTCGCCCTCGGCGTACTCACCGTGAACCAACAGAGGCCCGGCGATTCCCACGGGGACCTGAACGGCACCGATCATGTTCTCGATGTTCTTAGCCATGGCCTCGTTGGCGTCGATGGTGTAGCTACCGATGTGCTTCAACTCGACCCCCGTGAGGCGCTCCAGGGCTTTCCTCCTGATCTCGGTGGCCAGTTCGCTGTCACCGTCCGTGTACTCCTCCACCTCGTGGAACTTGATCTCGCCCTTGACGACCTTCTCCACGAGCTCCTCCAGTTCCTTTTCGTCCAAGGGAACGTAGCCCCTCGAACACGTGGGCGGGTGGATCTAAAAGCGGCTCGAAGGGAGCTCGGGAACGACGCCTGCGTTCCCCAGTCTCCACACGATCAACCTAGCGGCCTCGGCCGCATCCCCTTCCAGCCTCACTAGCGGCGATCCGGCGGGGTGATCGAGGGCGTACACGGCGTCGGATCCCAGCGGGAAACCCAGGGTGAACGCGAAGGGCACGTCGTCGTGCTTCAGCACGGAGAGGACCACCCTGTCGTCGATCAGCCTCACCTTGGTCAGGAGGGAACCGTCACCCGCGGTGTGACCTCGGACGCGCGGGTCGCGTAGTTCGTCGAAAACCTCGAGCACATGGTCCTCGAGGAGCCGCAGGTAGACGGTCAGGACGCCCTCCTCCGAGATCCTCCTGTGGATTTCGCGTTCGATCCCTCTACGGAGCCCCGGGCAGTAGCGTTTCGGGACGACTACCGAGCCCCTATCGTCGGGCGTGACGTGCACGTAGGCGAGGAGTCGCCCGTTGACCACGCGCACGGTGCCGTTGAACGTCGCCCAATCGGCCCCTTCCACCAGATCCCGGGCCAAGCGTTCGTAGTATCGCTTCAAGGAGGCCCCTCTGTGACGGTTAGATCGTCCGGAAAATAGGGTGGTGGTTCAGGCGAGGGCGTAGATCCCGAGGGCCACGAGGAGGACGTACGCGGGCGCGTTCCTGACCGAGAATCCGGCCGCCCCGAACTGGCCCGACTTCAGCTCCCCCATGCGCACGGCTACGGCTAGGAGGCCGGTTATCACGGCGACGGCCGCACCGATGGTCCTCAACGAGGGCCACACGGGTGATAGCGCGCAGAGCACCGTCGAGATCGCGCCGGCGACGACCGTGGTCCTAAGCGTGATGGATCTCCTTATCATGGCGGGCATCGCCATCTCCAGGACTATCCCGGCGGCCAGCCCGGCCATCGCGGCGTCTATCAGAGCCATACCACCTCCACTCCCGGGTCCGTCACTAGGCGCAGGAACTTGGATGCTCCCGCTATCTCCACGCCTTCCAAGAGGTCCTCCGACGTGATGCCTCTGGCCTGAACGCTCAGTTCGCAGGCGTAGGCTTCCACGTTGTCGTTCGACAGTACCTCCTCTGCCTTCTCTATCAGCGGCGGGAACTGCGGGTGCTTGACCTTCCTGACCTCCTTCTCCACGAGGACCGTTACCCCGTCCATGAACCCGAAGATTACCACGTCGAAGTCCATCGCCAGCGCGGCTTCGGATATCAGGAACGTGGCGTACGCGCGCTCCGGATTGGCTACGCCGTTGCTCTGCGCTATCATCACTTTCTCAGGCGTGATGGGGACGGCCTCGGGCGACGGCTCCTCGCCTTCCGATCCGCCCCCTACCTTGATCAGGATCCGGACGCCTTCGTCGGTCTCCTCGACTTCGAGAACCTCGTGTCCTTCACCCTCGGCCAGGTCCTTGATGTCGTTCGCGATACCCTCGGAGTCGACGAGAACCTCGAGGATCTGTCCGGGTTCCATCTCCTTGAGTTCCTCCGCCACCATGACGGTCGGTCCGGGGCACGCGGCGCCGCGGGCGTCCAGGCGCTTGTCGGGCTCCACGATTGTTCCCCCTGACCGGTCGTTCGGAATTGTCGATCAACCGATTGGTAAACATGGGTTTAACGTTTTCGCACGTGATGAAAGGAAGGAGGAAGGGTGTCCCCGGACCGTGGGGCCCCGGCTCATCGCGCCGCGTTCACCGGGGTCCCGCCGGGCTGTACCGGGGGTCCGTATCGGCCCGTCATCGCCGGGTTCCCACCGCCTCGGGGCCGACCCCTGGAGGTGAGCGTGAGCGCGTGAGGACCTCGGTCGGCGCCGCACTCCTCACCCATCGGTATCGGGCAAGAGTCGTCATCGGTCCTCGAAACGTAGCGATGCGTCCAGGGCCGGGGCCGAGTGCGTCAACCATCCCATCGATATCACGTCGACCCCAGTCGAAGCGTACTCCTCGACGTTGGACGGTGTTATACCGCCCGAGGCCTCGAGGATCACGTCCGGGTCGACGTCCCTCACCATCTTCACGGCTTTCCTCACCCGATCGGGGGTCATGTTATCCAACAACACGTGGTCAGCGCCGGCTTCCGCGGCCTCGACGGCGTCCTCCGGGGTCTCCACCTCAACGCCTATCGATTTGGTGAAACCCACGATCTCTCTCGCCCTCTTCACCGCCTCCCGGACGGATCCCACCACGGCTAAGTGGTTGTCCTTTATCAGCACGGCGTCGTCGAGACCGAACCTGTGGGGGTCACCGCCACCGTCCGCCACGGCTTTCTTCTCCAGGAACCCGGTGATCGGATGGACCTTCCTGGTCGCGGCCACGCGCACCTCGGGGTTCACCTTCCTCACCCTGCGCACGACCTCCCGGGTGGCGGTGGCTATTCCGGACATCCTCATGAAGAAGTTCAGGGCAGTTCTCTCGGCGGCCAACACGTCCCTAGCGCGTCCTTCGACGGTCAGTACCACGTCGCCGGGTTCCACCTCGTCCCCGTCCTCCACCGCGACCTCGACCCGGCAGCCGAGGATTTCGAAAGCGCGGGCGGCCACCCGGGAGCCGGACGCCACCCCTCCATCCTTGACGGTTAGCTCGGCCCTCACCTCGACGTCGGGCGGTACCACCCAGGAGCTGACGTCGGCCCGCCCCACGTCCTCCTCGAGGCTCCACCTCAGCACCCTGTCCAACTTCAGGGGGTTCACCTCGAAGGTGGGCAAGAGGGTCCCCCCGTAGGCGGGGGCTGAGGGTACGCTGGGCGTGGCTCCGCACCTTTTTTCAATCGGCGTCCCGCGTGGCCCGAGGGGGTGCGGTTATGGTCAGGGACAAGTGGAAGGCTAAAACCTGGTACACCATAGTGGCTCCTGAGATGTTCGACAGGGTGGAACTAGGGGAGACTCCGGCCGATTCCCCGGAAAAGGTCCTGAACAGGGTCCTGGAGACTACGCTGGGGGATATACTGAACGATATCACTAAGCACCACATAAAGGTGTTTTTGAGGATATACGACGTGAAGGGAACGACGGCTTACACTAAGTTCGATGGACATAGACTGATGAGAGACTACGTTAGAAGCCTGGTTAGGAGGGGAACCAGTAGGATCGATGGTGTCATAGATGTGGTGACCAAGGATGGCTATAAGGTTAGGGTTGCAGGGTTGGCATTCACGACGAGAAGAGCTAAGACTTCCCAGCAGTCGGCCATTAGGAAGAGGATGTTCGAGGTGATAGAGAGGAACGCTAAGGAGTGCGAGTTCGACGAGTTCATACGGAGGTGTCTGGGGATAGCCGAGGATCCGGAGGACAACCTCGGCCATCAGATAGCCGAGGCGGGTAGGAAGATCTACCCGATCAGGCAGGCGGAGATAAGGAAGACCGAGATCCTAGAGGAACCCAGCGGTCTGCCCCCGCACGAGGCGGTCGGGGAGAAGGCCGTACCGGAGCTCCCCAGTTACTGAGCGGGCTGCCGCCCCTTGCCCAAGTTCCTGGTTAAGACGCAACGAGGTCTCGAGGATGTGGCGGCCTCCATCCTCGAGGAGGAGTTCGACGTGGAGACTCGCGTGAGGCCCGGGGGCTACCTCGGGCTCGTCATTGTGGAGGGAGACGTCGGTAAGGAGGATCTGGAGGGCGTTCCCGAGGTCGAAAGAGCGGTGCCCGTGGAAGCCGAGTGCGATGCCGATCCCGAGGAGATAGCGGAGACGGCGGCCGACCTCGTGGTGGGGAGGATCCCGGAGGACGCTACCTTCGCCGTGAGGACGATACGTCGTGGCGATCACGATTTCACGAGCATCGACGTCAACGTGGTGGTCGGGGACGCGGTGAGGGAGGCGACCGGTGCCTCCGTTGACCTCGATGAGCCCGATTACCTCGTGTGGGTGGAGATCCTAGACGACGTGGCGTACGTTTCCGTGTTGCCGGGCGAGGAGGAGTGGCGCAAGCTCCCGGCCGGCAAGCCCGAGGCGGATCCTCTGCTCGCCAAGACTGCGTTGGCGCAGATACCCTACCTCGGACCGCCGAAGGCGGCCTTCTCGATGGGGGAGAGGATAGGCAGGGCCGTTCAGGGTTACGAGCTGAAGGCTTACTACGTGAGCCCGTACGAGCCCGTCAACGCCGTGGAGTTGTTCCACTTCCTCCGGGGCCTGAGGGAGGGCGCGGTTTCGAGGTTGAAGGTGCAGAGGGAGTCGTACGGGAGGGAGGTCCGTAGGACCGAGCTCGTGGTCTACGATCTGTACCAGTTGATCAGGATGAAACGTAGGAAGGCACTCCTGATCGGTACGGATCCCAAGGGGGACCCGTTCCCGGAGGTGCGTGAGGAGCTGGGTCAGGCCCTGGCCGACGCCGACGAGGTGGTCGTGCTCGCCGGCTCCAGGGTGGGTCTTCCACGTGGCGTCCTTAGGAGTTGCGACATCGTCCTGGACCTGTGCCCTGGGGTCACGTTCGCCACGGAACACGTGGTCCCATCCGTGGTGACCGCGTTGGTCGACGCGTACTTATCGGCGGGTGGTGACGGGTGCCGTGGCCGTTCCGGAGGGAGCCGGTAGTGATAGGCGTGATTCATCTGCCCCCGCTGCCCGGATCGCCCAGGGGAGGGAACGTTGAGAGGGCCGTGGACAGCGCCCTCAGGGACGCGGCGGCCCTTGAGGAGGGCGGCGTGGACGGGGTGATCGTGGAGAACCTGGGTGATGCACCCTACGCCGGTACCGACGTGCCTAAGGCAACCGTGGCCGCGATGACGCGGGTGGTCTCGGAGGTCGTCTCCTCGGTCGAAGTGCCCGTGGGTGTCAACGTTTTGAGGAGCGATGGTGTGGCCGCCGTCGACATCTGCGCGGCGACCGGCGCGGAGTTCGTGAGGGTCAACGCTTACGTGGAGGCGTTGGCCACCGATCAGGGCCTGTTGAACCCCGTGGCCAGGGATGTGATCGCGGAGAGGAGGATGTTGGGGCTGGAGGGTGACGTCGCGATCCTGGCGGACGTGAGGGTGAAGCACGCCTCGCCCCTCGACGATAGGCCCCTGGAGGAGGTGGTGGCCGACGCCGTGGAGAGGGGTCTCGCGGACGCCGTGATAGTGACGGGGTCTAGGACGGGGTCCCCGGCGGATCCCGAGGACGTAAGGCGAGCCTCTTCGGTGGTGGAGAGGATCCTGGTGGGTAGCGGTGTGACCCCGGAAAACGTGGGAGGTTTTTTGAAGTCCGGTGCCGTCGGGTTCATCGTGGGTACCTGGTTCAAGAGGGGAGGTGACGTCTCCTCCCCGGTGGATCCCTCGAGGGTCAGGGAGTTGGTTGAAACCGTGAGAGGGTTCGGGCGGGCAAAGTCCGACCATGGTGGATAGAAGGCTGGATAGGGACGGTTTGGATTGGGTCAGGAAGCAGGTGGCTAGGGAGGCGGCTCGGCTGCTCTACGAGGGCGTAGTGGACGAGTACATCGACGCGAAGCGGTTGGCCGCGAAGAGACTCGGTGTCGGCAACATAATGCCGTCCAACAGGGAGGTTGCCGTTGAACTCGATAGGATCGGGGACGAGGTGGAGGGAGAGAAGAAGCTGGAACGCCTCAAGAGGTTGAGGGAGGAGGCCCTCAAGGTCATGGAGGCGATAGAGGACTTGGATCCCAGGTTGATAGGGAGCGTCTGGAGGGGTAACATCAAGCGGGATAGCGACATCGACATCGCCGTGCTGGGGACGACGGATCCGGAGGAGGTCATCGAGAGGTTGAAGGAAGCCGGGATAGAGGTCGTCGACGTCGAGGAGGTTGTCCTTACGGAGAGAGGAGGTAAACCGTTGGATATCCCGGAGCACTACGTGAACATCAAGGTGAAGACGCCCGGGGGCGAGGACGCGGAGATAAGCGTCACCGTGAGCAGTCCCGAATTGGAGAAGTACGGTAGGGTGACCCTGGGTAGGTGTGATTTCTTCGGTGATAAGATCCGTGGGTTGACCGTGGACGAGTTGAGGAGGTTGTTGAAGGAGGATCCGTACAGGAAGTTCATCCCCGGTACCTGACCAGGTCGACGTCCACGCCTATCGCGTCCAGGATCTTCTGGACCACGTAGTCCACGACGTCTTCGACGGTCTCGGGGCGGTGATAGAAGGCGGGTGAAGCAGGGAGGACCACGGCGCCCGAGTCGAT